>Ga0272446_1001648_pt1 | contig 31980 bp, 14 predicted proteins | sample YNPCB0061_FD_194587 | JGI IMG/M metagenome (GOLD analysis project Ga0272446, IMG submission 194587) | Hot spring microbial mat communities from Yellowstone National Park, WY, United States - YNP-CB-006-1 | ecosystem: Environmental > Aquatic > Thermal springs > Hot (42-90C) > Sediment | place...
ATCAGCACAGGCAATGCTTGCACGCGCTCTACCTGTTGCAATGGTCGCACGAAGGCATCCAGTGAACGCAATTCACCGCGCAACGAAAACGATGCCATGCCATGTTGAAAGAGCGCAAAAAGTTCGTTTTTGTGCCGTTCAACGGCAAGTGGCACAAACAAGCGTTCTGGCAACTCCGCCAGTTTTATCGTGCGTGGTATGCTCCCAGAGGCTTGGATTTGCGCTACATTCCAGGTAAACACGCCAAGTTCCATCCCTAAAAAATACACTGCGAACCCCGCCATGCCCTGAACCGAAGATTGCCCTGAAGACTGAACTGAAGACTGAACTGAAGATTGCTCACCACTGCGCTGCTCCGACGCAGACTGTTCTAACGCCGAACGCTGCACAACACAGAGTAATTCCGGTGCGGCAGGAATCAGCACAGACACCATGCCGCGTTGAGAAAAAGTAGGTTGCAGAATATTGACCATTGTAGAGCCGTTCATGTCCTCGCATGCAGCAAGCACATAGTTGCTCACGCGCTTCAATACTACGCGGCGTTCGGTGTTCAGTGGATACTCGGCAAGCGTTGCGCCTTGTTCGTTTGCCACCACCACCACACGCCGCAAACCAATTTGCACCACGTAGGCAAACGCAGGGTCAGAGGCGTTGCGAGTGTCGGCGTTAAGCACTATCACGTCCAGCACGCTGTATTGAGTGAGCAATTGTGCTGCTGAGGTCGTGTCAGAGGCAACGTCATACATCAGCACCATACCACCAATCCGTACTAACGCTCTTTGGCGGTTGCCTACGAGCAGAAGTTCGGTGCGTGGCTCTTGAACAGCAAATGCCATCATATCCGCTTGTCGTGGTCTTTGTAGCTGTATTGGTACTTGCGCTTGCTCTTTCAGCAATCCGTTGGCAAATCCATATCCGTTGCCCAGTGCATCGGCAGTGAGCGGCAGCGTTTTTTGGCGGCGCGGTCGTGCGTCGGCGCCAAGTTCTGCCAGCAACCACGTACTATCGCGCACCAACAACGCCAAAGCAGCACGCGGATGAATCATCGCTGCATGAAGCACCGAAGCACCTTGCAGAGCATTAGAACGCACGCTTGCTTGCTGAACACCATTCCACACGCTTGCCACATCGGCTTCGCTCATGCCGTAGGGTTTGCGTTTGAAGTGAAAGAACAGGGAATTTTCGGCGGCATCTGCCTCCCCAACGCTCTCGCCAAGCAACAGATGACCACCTGAGAGTTCACGCATAAGCACAAATGCATGCTCGTAATATCGCTGTTGTGCAAAAACAGCCGCGTTCGGCACACTCACCACAAAAAGCACCGCAACTCCCGCACAAACACGTGCTGAGAGCCGTGCGAACAGGTTCTGTGCGCTTGTTGTGTTGTGCTTCTCTTGCGTACTCATGTTGCTGAGGTGTTGGTACTGTGTGGAATTGGCTCTACTGCTGCTGTTTTGGTTCTACTTGGCATACACTGTATGCCTGAACGCCTTGCCCAGAGCCAACAAACCCCAATCGTTCGCTTGTTGTGGCTTTGAGCGACACGCGCTCAAGTGGCAGACGGCAAGCCTGAGCAATGTTTTGGCGCATAGCGGGCTTGTAGGGCAGTATTTTCGGTCGTTCCAGCACAAGCGTACAATCAACGTTCACAATTGCATAGCCGCGCTCGTCCAGCAGAGCCACCACACGCCGCAACAAATCCATGCTGGACACGCCTTTGTACGAGGCATCGGTGTCGGGAAAATGTTCGCCAATATCACCAAGCGCAAGTGCGCCCAAGAGCGCGTCGCAAAGCGCGTGAACCAGCACATCGCCGTCGCTGTGTGCCACCGTACCAAACGTGGAAGGAATCTCCACGCCGCCCAAAATGAGGCTTTCACCTTCCGCCAAGCGGTGTACGTCATACCCAAATCCTACCATGCACGCTCCTTTTGCACATTAACTGCTGACATCGAATACACACTTGAGAATATGCCAAATTACGCGCTTTTTCAAGGACAAAAAAATGCTCGAGACAATTTTCCCCGTAATTTTTTTCTTGATTATCCTTAGCCAAACGGCTACATTTGTAGTCTCTTAAGTGCTTGCACAGCGTTTGCACAACGCCATTCGGGGTGTAGCTCAGCCCGGTAGAGTACTACGTTCGGGACGTAGGAGCCGAAGGTTCAAATCCTTTCACCCCGACTATCCATACCAAAGCCGCAGAAACTCGTCTATGTGTTTTCTGCGGCTTTTTCGTCATTGAGCCACTGTTGTTGTCAAAAAACACATGAAGCATTCCGAATTTTGCCCGAATGTGCATCATGCCCCAACAACTTTTTGGTGCCGATATGACTTCTCGTCATGGAAAAACCTGACCAAGCTGTTCTTGTGTAAACGCGAAAGATTCGGTATTTTCCCGCGCTACTGCTAACAATTGTACGCGCGGACGGTGATGTAAGGGAGACACTCTCCAACGGGTTATCGAATCAGCCATGACCACCGAATTTGTCAGGAGAACGATTATGCAAAGCATTCCTACCAATCACAACACCAAACATCGGTACACTACTCGGTACAGCGCAACCACACTCACCAGTCATCTATTCCACAGATACGTCGTGTTCTGTGTGGTTGCGCTACTGGCTGCATTTTCGCCACAGCTGTACGCCGTAACGTACTACTACGAATCCGGCGACCCTTCGTTGCCCGGCAGTTGGGGTACAACCTCTGGAGCGGGCTTGGGCACTCCTGCATTGAGCTTCACTGTGCCCGGCGATGTCTTTATCATTGAAAATGGCTATACAGCAACGCTGACAAGCAATCTCGCATTGGGCGCAGGGGTAAATTTGATTATTCAGTCGGGCGGCACACTCAACACCCAAGCAAATGCAGTAACAGGAGCGGGCAATACCGAACTGCAAGCAGGTGCTACGCTCCGAACATCGCACATCGACGGCTTCAATGGCGGGGCAATTCAGGTAACGGGAACACGCACATACAATCCGGATGCAAATTATATCTTTGCTCCGCCCGCCGGACCTGACAGAGACCTTAATATAGCCACTGCTCAGTGTAATAATTTGACCACTATTGCTGGCGGTACGTCGAGAGTCAATGCTAATCTTCAAGTCAATGGCACGTTTACTGGCGATGGGCGCATCTCCATTTGTGCACCAACGCTCACACTTCAAGGCACGGGAACTCTCAGCAATGAAATGTGGATTGGCGGCGGCAATCTGACGGTTAATGGCACACTCAACGTAACCGCGACGGGAATTTTGGCATTAGTCGGTCCCGGCGGCGGTTGTGGCAGTGGCAATATTAACGGTACAGGCAGCATTAGCTACGCTCCTATGAGTACATTGATAGCAGGTGCTGACTGGACGGGTACACTGGATGCGCCAGAAATTCCTACCGCACCTGCAAGTATGGACGGTAATCTCAATCTGTCAGATGTCGGCGGCGCAATCACCATAGACAACAACCTCCGCATGACGGGCAACATAGGACTACATCTGACGGCAGGGCGGAATATGGTCATGGCAGCGGGGCGCACGCTTACGCTCGAAGGCGCAGGTGTGGTGAACGCTCCCGTGTCAAAAATCCAAGTGAATAATGCTGGAACTGCTGTGGTAATGAGGCGTACAGCATTTAACAGCTCAATCTTCAATGCCAATTATGTACAACGTTTGGTCGTAGATAATGCTGCAAACGTAACCATGACCAACAGTTTGACCGTAGGAGCAGGCGGCTTGGATTTTCCCAATAGCGGCAACCTGATTGTTCCCGCTAGTACGACACTGACGCTGCAAGGCGGCGGTGTTGCACACGTTACAGGCGTTGGTGCTGGGCGGGTAAACGCCAGTGCCGCCAGTGCGGTGGTGGAACTGACGGGCAATCCGCTTATAGACGGCGCAAAGTTTGTTCAGCCCATTCAAACGCTTAGAACTGGCACTACTCCAGCTGCCGCGCCCTCGCTGAACGCTGGGACGTTTTCGGTGAACACTCTCGACCACGCCAACGGCTCACTCGCGCTGAGTGTACCGATGACGGTGAACACTAATGGAGTAATTGCCGCCGGGCCGCCAGCGCGGGTGCTGGATGTTGCATCCTCTGGTCGTTTGGTGCTTCCCAACGGTGTTACGTTCACCAATAACGGCACGCTCAACATTCAATCGGCAGGAACGCTGGAAATACGGAACAACCCAACACTTGCAGGTACGCCAGCAAACTACACTACCGCCAACAGTGCGTTACTGTACACAGGCACGACCACAAGAATCGTTGGCACAGAGTGGCCTGCGGTCATGAATGGCAAGGTGGTTGTCGATAAAATTCCTTTTGGGTTTCTTGGGCTAAACAGTGGTTCGCGCACGCAAAACGGGGAATTAGAAGTCAGAGGAGGATATCTTGATGTTCAAGGAGCAGGAACACTGGCATTGGGAGCCGGTCCTCATGCTGTGTCTGGTGCTGGTGCTTTGCTGCGCGTCTTTGAAGGGGGAACTTTGACGGGAATGAATAATTTAACCGTGAAAACTGGCGGCGTTCTTTCCGTTGTAAGCAACGGTGCTCCGCCCCCTGTTCGCGCTGGCACACCAATATATGAGCCTGCCAGCATTCTGGTCTACGCAGGTAATACGGCTATCACGACCTCCAGCGAGTTTCCAAACTCTATGCCGGGTCATGTAGAAATTCAAAACACGGCGGGCGTGTCTCAGCAAGTTAGCACAACAAAAACGGTTAATGGCAACTTTGTGTTTCAAGGCGCAGGGGTGTATGCTGCATCGGATGGATTAGTCGTCAATGGCGTACTTGCGAATAATGCGACGGGAAGTTTTTCGTCAAGCGGTGAATCTCTGACATTCAACGCGGGTGTTGTCAATCCCATTCGCTGGGGAGCGGCAAACACGGTCGGCAGCCTGAGCTTTGGTGTAGGTTCGGGGGATGTAACCATCGGAACGAACGTCAATGTCGTCAACAGCCTAACGATGAACGGCGGCTTGCTGGATATGGGTGCAAACACGCTGACCATCACCTCTCCAACTGGAACGATTAGCGGTGGCATGTTCGGTGCTACACGGCACATTGTGGGCAATCTTGCCAGAGCAGTCAATGCAGCTGGCACATATGACTTTCCTGTGGGAAAAGGCGGTGCGTATCTGCCCTTTACGCTCACCAATCCTGGTGCGGTTGCAACAGCAACAGTGGAAGCGTTTAACGCTGCTTCGGGCGGTAGTGCTGGGACGGGGATGACCACACCGCTTGGTGGCGAACACTGGCGTTTGCACACATCGGCAGCACTGGCTGGCATGCCGACCGTAACGCTCGGTCGTGCGGCAAATTTTGCGGCAAACACTGCCGTCGGACAGTCCACAACAAATATGGCAACCAGCACCTATAACAGCGTTGGTCCGGTAGGCTTTCCCGGCGGCATGAACACGATAACCTCGACAGCAATTACGCCCTACACTGGCACTCGATTTTTTACCACCGGCGTTGGTATGGCATCCGAACCAACAGCTAAAGCGCAAAATCTTACGTTCTCGGGCATCACCAGTACAGACTTTGTGGCGAGTTTTATGGGTGCCGCGCCAGCAGCCGACCGCTATCTTGTGGTTCGCCGTCCGATTGCCGCCGCGCCAGTTGCTCCAGTGGACGGCACGACCTACACCGTTGGTACGGCTGCGCTGGGTGGCACAGTGATTGCCGACCTTGCCCATGCTGGCGGAACAATCAACATTCCAACAACCTATACCACAGGACTCGCCGCCGGAAGCCAGTGGGCAATTGACATTTATGCGTACAATGGCTCAGGGGCAGCGAGCAATTACCTTACCGAGCCGCTTAGCGGTTTTGTGTATCTTCTGGCTGGTGCTGGCTGTGCGGCTATTCCCACAACGGTAGATGTGAGTGTGCTTGAGCGCGTGATGCGATTTACGGGTGTGAGCCTTACTGGGGCTGGGGTTATCGATGGTAGTGGCACGAATACCGTATTTGCCAATGCCGGAGGCGCAGTTACTATCAGCTATTCGTACAGTGGTATCGGTCCGCCACCGACGTATTGTCCGAGCTGCATCACCCAGATCTACATCGGCATGAATGCTGGTGGCACGAACGTCTTTCGTGATTGTTTCAGCGGAAATCCCTACAACACCTCAGGCATGAGGTCGGTGAGTTTTACCGCGCCGATAGCACCCGGAACCTATTACATCAACGTAACGGGTACGTGGGACTTTGTGTGCCAGCCCGTAGGATTTGCAGAAACGTTTGCTCCCAACAACACGATTGCCATGGTGATTGTTGGCGCGCCGCCATGTTTGAACAATAGCGACATTCTGACACCAGAAACCATGCCCGCTGTGCCGTTTATTTACAACTCGGCTATTCCATATGTGAATTTTACTACTGGCGGTGTGCCAAACACCGCACCGGACGTGTGGCGCATTCGTGTGCGCGACGGCGGAACGGCTGCACCTGATGTCGATGGGCTGCCTACGGTTGTAACGCAACTGACACTCACACTGAATGACCCGCGCGGCGTGGTGCGCCGTGTGGCATTATACAATGCGGCAGGCATGACCAATTTGGGCGAAATGGCTGCTGCGCCAGTGATGAACTTTACCAGTCTCAACATCATTGCGCCCGATAACGGCACAGTGGATATTCGCGTGAAAGCGGTGTACAACGCCACACCAGCAACGCCGCCGATGGATGGCGCAACGTTGAGTGTAGGAATCAACAACGTTGTTGCCGGCAGTGGCTCAGGATTTCTCAATCCAAGCGCGATGCTCACCGGAGCAGCAAGCACCATTAACGTCGTAGCAGACCGCTTGACGTTCTCCAATGCCGTTACAGCAGGTGGTGTGCAGCCCACCAATGTTGGCACACATCCCTTGTGGATGACCCCCTTTCCTGTTGTGGCGGCGGTAGATGTGAACGACAACCGCGATGTGAACTACGCTGGAACAGTAACGGTCAATAGCCCCCAACAGTTTGCGCCGCGCATGGTGGCAGCAGTTGGTGGTTTGGCAACGTTTGGCGGTGCTTCTACGCTGAGTTTTAACCCTCCTTCGGCTGTGGGACAAGTGCTAACGGCATCGGCGGCAGGCTTAATCAATGGAGCAAGTGGCGGTTTCAATATCGTTGCGCCAACGCTCACAGTATCACCTGCCAGCCCGATTGATTTTGGCAATGTGGCGGTAGGAAACTTCAGTGAGCAGAGTTTTACGGTTGCAGGGGCAAATTTGAACACCAACGGCACCGTTGTTACACCCGTGATTGCTGACGTAACCATTTCCAGCACTGGCGGCGGAGGGTTTGTTGCTGTACCGAACATTGCGCTCACCCCCACGCCACCGCCGTTGAACGCGCCGCTTGGCAGCACGGTAAGCCAACCCGTTTTTGTGCGCTTCACCCCTGTTGCTCCCGGTCCTGTTTCTGGTACGATAACAGGCTCAGTGGGAGCGGCATCGTTCTCCTTATCCTTCACAGGCACAGGGGTAAACACCGTTATTACGCCATCGGCAACAAGTTTTGATTTCCGCAATGTGCCGCTCGGCAGTTTTCGGGACACAACCTACACGATTCAAGCCACGAACATCACCGGACCGCTCATTATTGCGAATTCAGGCACGAACGCAACCTTGATTTCCACAGGCGGCGGGATGTTCGCGCCGTCGCTGACGCTCAATCCCGTTATGGGCGCGATTCCACCAACGGTTATTACCGTCCGCTACACACCGAACTACCTCCAAAACACCGGCATCGGACAAATCACCCACACGAACGCTTTTGCAGCACCGGTGAACATTCCCTACATGGGCAATAGCATCAGTCCCAATCCGATTTCCCTCGCGTTTAGCCAGATTTCCAGCACAGGAACACAGGACGTTTCCAAAGCAGTCGCAAGTGGCGCGCCGTTTATGGCAAACGTGAGCAGCTACCGAGCCGATGGAGTGCGTGCTGCTGTGCCATCGGCATCGAACATTCAGTATCAAGTGGGAGCATTAGCTGGAGGCACAGCGCGGTTCGTGATTGGCAACAGTACGGCGACTATCAATGCAGGGCAAAATTTTGCCGCGGGTTTTCCCACCATCAACTGGGTCAATGCGCCCGTAATGGGCGGCACTACGACGGCAACCTTTACTGCCGCTACGGTCAGCGGTTTTGCCATGCTTTCAACGACGCTCACGATAACCATTAGCAGCACCTCGACGCTACCGCTTATCACCAGCATTATGCCCTCATATCAAGGCAATAACGGTGAAGTCGTCATCACGGGCAATAATTTTGCAGGAACACAGGAAGTTCGTTTCGGTGGTGTGCGGGCAAAGTCCTTCAGCGTCCTTTCTGCCACGCAGATTTCGGCAATACTGGGCAGTACTGGTGCAACGGGTTCAGTCATGGTGCGAACGCCGGGCGGTCAGGACTCGCTTACCACCCCCAAGCCCCCCGATGGTGTGCCGTTTGAGTTCGCGCCGCCGCCACAGATTACACGCTTTGTGCCTGTGGAGCAAGGCTCAGGGAATCCTGTAACGATTTTTGGGCGATTTTTCCGTCCCCAACACAACCTCAATGCTCCGAACCCTGTGAGCGTGAGTTTTGGCGGTGTTCCTGCGCTGAGTGTAACCGTGATAAGCGACACATCGTTGAGCGCGACCGTAGGCACAGGAGCCAGTGGTGCAGTGCGCGTAACCACGCCCGGTGGCTCGACCACGGCAAATGTCAGTTTTGTCCACGTGCCGCCACCAACGGTTACGGCTGTAAGCCCACTGTTCGGCACACGAGGAACGGAACTCATCATCACAGGTGCGAATTTCCGCCTTATTAACCCGTTTGACGGTGTGAAAATTGATTCGATGAATGTCCAAGCCTTCCGTGTTGTTTCGCCGTCGGAAATTCGCGCTATTGTAGGCGACAAAACCAGCGGCCCGGTTATCATTCGCAACATTGCGGGCAGCACAACGTCCACGCTGCCGTTTACGTGGGTCGACCCGCCGATGCTGGATTCGGTGGTGCCGCGTTTTGTGGCTGCTGGTTCGCGGCTGTCGTTGCACGGGCGGGATTTTGTGCAGGTTTCTTCTGTGCAAATAGGCAGCGTAACGCTTGCTTCGATGAATTTCCAAGTGCTTTCCACGACGAACATCGTTGTTGCAGGAGTGCCTAATCTGGGCGACGTTACTCAAGCAACGGTACGAGTTCGCACACCGGGCGGCGTAACGCAAACGGTGACCGTTGCTTACGTGCAACCGCCGACCTTGGAATCGTTCGCACCACAGCAAGCGGGTGCTGGAGCAATCGTCACGATTCGCGGAACGAACTTTATTGGGTCAGTCTCAGTAGCACTGGGCGGTGTGCCCGCCGATACGGTGATTATAGATTCGCCAACACAGCTTCGGGTGCGAGTGCCAAGATTTACGGGGTTCGGTCCCGTCATTGTCAGAACAGTTGCAGGAGCAGCGCAGTCGGCAAGACCGTTTGAGTTTGTACCTGAGCCTCGCATCAACAGCATTTCCCCATCGGCTGGCTCAACAGGTTCAACCATAACGATTGAAGGCGCGGGCTTTGCCAACGTTCGTTCGGTTTCCTTTGGCGGGGTAACGGTAGCGCAAATACGCATCGAAAATACTGCCCTTATGACCGTTGTGCTAAGCACGGGTGCAAGCGGGCGCGTACAGATTGTTACCGACCAAGGCACGGCAACTGCTGCAACGCTCTTTAACTTTTTAAGTCTCCTGCCCGGACCGCCCATCATTACAAGCGTGTTTCCGCCGTCGGGCAGTCCCGGACAGGTCATTACGATTAACGGGTTAAATTTTGCACGAACGACCCAAGTGCTGTTCGCCAACGTACCGGCGGCACGCTTTACGATTGACTCGCCCACACGCTTGACAGCAATCGTGCCAGACAACACCACCACAGGCACTATCATTGTGCAAACACCATTTGGCGCAGATACATCGGACGTAGAGTTCCGCTTTTTCCCGCCTGTGATTCTGCGTCCACTCACACAACTTGACCGTGATTCGCTTGCGCTGATGCGCTTTTATCGGATTGCGGGCGATTCGGCACGTCCGCCGCGCAGTTGGTTCACCGACATTCCGCTTGAAGACTGGGAGGGTGTAACCATAGACACCATAGCGGGAGAACGACGTGTTACCGGTCTGCGTGTTGGTCAGCGGCGGCTGTTTGGTGTGTTGCCGAACACTATTGCCGACATGAATGCGCTCAGAAGTATAGACTTTTCAGGGAACAGACTCGAAGGCGCGTTGCCGTCATCCATTGCCACCTTGACAAATCTGCAAGAACTCCGCTTGAACAGCAATCGTTTGACGAGCCTTCCCAACGAAATCGTGCGGCTTGTGAATTTGCGTGTCCTACGCTTGGACAGCAACCAGTTTTCGGGTATCTTCCCCGCTATACTTTGCCAGATGCCGCGTTTGCGCGAACTTTCGCTGCGCGGCAATATGCTCACGGGCGTTTTGCCAAGATGTTTAGGCAGCATGACCGATTTGGTGGCATTAGACCTGAGCGACAACACCTTCACGGGCGACATCCCGCGTGAATTGGGCAATTTGGTGAATCTGGAACGCCTCGTACTGGCGCGAAACCGTCTGGAAGGTGCAATTCCGCGAACGTTCGGCGCACGAACGCTGCCGTTGTCGGCTAAAGCCGCCTCAGGCGGCGAATTTGCTGCGCTGAACAATTTGCAGGTGCTGGACTTGAGTGGCAACGCACTCTCCGACGGCATTCCTGCCGAACTTTGGACGCTGAGCGCATTACGTGAATTACACCTGACAGGCAACCCACTGTACGGCACACTTCCTGCAACCACAACTGCTCAACAACTGCGCGTACTCGACGTGAGCCGCACAGGGCTGCGTGGAAGGTTGCCAGACAGTTTGATGATGGCGTTGCGTTCGCTGCGCGTGCTACGGTTAGACAACAACCAGTTTTCGGGAGTTGTGCCGAACAGCGTGCGCTTGCTTGCCGACGTACAGGAGTTGGGACTGGCAGGCAACAATTTCACCAGCGTTCCCGAATTGAGCGGGCTACGAAATTTGCGATTCTTGCGCTTAGAAAACAACGCTCTGACCTTTGAGAGCATTGTGCCGCAGATGTTTTCGGGTCGCACGGTAACGTTCATACCGCAAGACAGCGTGGGAAAAACCACCGATACAACGGTGATACAAGGTCAAACGCTGCGGTACAGCGTAAGCGTTGGTGGTTCGGCAAATCGTTATCGTTGGCTTAAACGTGCGTCAAACGGTTTGTTTCAGCCCGTACAAGGCTTGCTGCCAACGTCGCCGGAACTCCTCCTGACCACTATCAGCATGGCGGATTCTGGCACGTACATCTGCGAAATTACCAATGCGATGGCACAAGGACTAACGCTGGTTTCACGACCTTTAACGGTGCGCGTTGCACCACCCGGGCTGCCACGTGGCAGACCTGTGCTGCTGTTTCCAGCCAACAACGCCTCGAACGTTCAGTCCACCACGCTCTTGCGTTGGTCACGGGTAGAACACGCCGTGCAATACGAGGTACAGATTTCATCGGAACGCGATTTTACGACGACGTTTCGGATAGTTACCAGTGCCACTGTCCGCGATACGACGTGGCGTGTGGCAAATTTGGCGAACCTCACGCAGCACTACTGGCGTGTTCGGGGTGTGAATCCAAGCGGAGTTGGCGAGTGGTCGGCAGTAAGTAGCTTCACCACATTGCCGCAGGGAGCAGTTCTGGCCGTGTCCGCCATAGATTTCGGCAGAGTTGTGGTGAGCGAACGCTTGCGCACCACAGCAACAATTACCAGTTTTAGCACTACGCCACTTGCTCTGCAGCGCGTGGAATTGCAGGAAGGCACACAACCTGCGGCTGCACAAACAGCAAGTTTTCGGGTGCTGAACGTTGGCAATAACACCAACGCTACCATTCGTCTGCAGGAAGGTGAAAGCGTAACGGTGGATGTGGAATTTGCACCAACGACGCTTGGCAGAAAATCGGCTGCTGTGGTGATAAGTTATGTGCCACAACATGGTTCGCAAGCGCAAACCGTTGTCCAACAGGCGGCTCTCAAAGGCATTGCCGGAGCGTTAGCGGCTGTGCCAAGCGACACGCTCACGCTTATCCAACCGGGTGATTTTCAAACGGTGTTATTGGGCAATTCTGCTGTGAGTACGGTGTTTATTACGAACAAAAGCTCACGAGCAGCGCGAATACTCGACATTCAAGCCCACGATGCAGTTGCCAATTCGCAACGAGTGTTCAGCACCGCACCATTTCGTTCAGAACGTCTGCTTGCTGTGGGCGATACGATGGACATTACAGCATTCTGCCGACCACAAACCGAAGGCAGTTCCGAAGGCTCGCTCAACATTGTGAGCGATATTGACACACTTAGTGTGCCTTTGACGGCATTCGCACGGCTGGAGCGTCCGACAGATATTAAAATGCAGGTTCGAGCGCGGGTTACGCCCAACAATCCTTCGCCGGGCGAATCCGTAACGGTAGAACTGCTTCTGGACAGCACACGCATCAGCGATGTGTTCCGCGCTGTGCCGCGCCCAACGTTCACCGTAACAGCAAGTTTTGACCGCAACGTGCTTGCGCTTGACCAGCAGGAACGGCGCGTGTTTGAGCGCGGTTCGCGTGTGGAGCGCACGGTACAGGTGGTTGTGCCAGCCACCACACGCTGGGAGGGTCGTGATAACTTGCTTGCACGCTTCCAGTGCGTTGCACTTTCTGGCGATGCAGACTCCACCACTGTCGCCGTTTCAGGCTTTGAATGGGGTCGCCCCAGCGCAAGCGAAGTGTTCGTTACGGGATACACCCACGCTCCTGTTCGGCTGAACGTCTGCCAAGCAAGCGGAAAACGCCTGACACGGGTAAGCAGAGCAACCACACTCAGTACATCCAGACCAAACCCCACAAGCGATGCTGCCACGATGTATTATGCAGTGCGTGAAGCAGGGTTGGTAACGATAACGCTGGTGGATGTGATGGGAAAAACCGTGCAAACGCTCGTTAGTGGTCTGCATGATTCGGGCGAATATGAATTAGTGGCATCGGTGCGCGACGTGCCTTCGGGTGTGTATTCTGTGGTCTTGACCACACCCAATGAACGCCGCGTTACCACACTGCAGGTTCTCAAGTAGATTGCATCAATGCCACAAAACACGCACTACAAAGGCGTAGCAGGTTACAGCACTTGCTACGCCTTTGCTGTTTTTTTCCGGTAAACTTGTTCGGAAGCAGGCGATTTTTTTCCTCGCGTTTTGCGGAGTTTTCGTATTTTGACTGCCGTCGTTGTCAGACGACAGAGTCACCAAAAGTGGCATTATTCAGAGTTCAGACAACGGCTATCCGCAATTTCATTCACTCAGGAGTGCGTTCATTATGGCAAAAAGGAAACTGACATCCCAAGAGTTCTTACCGCAAACGCCAGCAGAAGCATCCACACCGACAACCACCACGCCAAGCACAAATCATGGTGTGAACGATGGTGTAAACGGTGTAAACAAGAGCGTTCAGGAACAATCGATATTTTTCACCGACGAGGAAAATCCCGATGCGTACTCGCTTCAAAACCAGTTTGCCGAGCATTTGGAGTTTCGTTTGGTCAAGCAACGCAACACCGTGCAGCCCGCCGATGCCTACAAAGCCTTGGCGATGTCGGTGCGTGACCGCCTGATTCGGAATTGGATGCGAACACAGCAGCAGTACGAAGAGCAGGACGTGAAAAAAGTGTATTATTTGTCGATGGAGTTTTTGATGGGACGGCTGATGGGCAATGCGCTCATCAATATGGACTACGACAAAGAGTGTGCGGAGATTATGAAAAAATTAGGCTACGACCTTGAGGAAATCAAGGACTTGGAGCATGATATGGGTTTAGGCAACGGCGGTTTGGGACGTTTGGCAGCATGTTTTTTGGACTCGATGGCAACACTTGAGCTTCCTGCCTTTGGCTACGGCATTCGCTATGAATATGGAATTTTCAAACAAGAAATCGAGTTCGGCTACCAAGTCGAGTATCCCGACAACTGGCTTGCATACGGCTCTCCATGGGAAGTAATGCGCGAGGAACTCACTTATCGTGTGCGGTTTGGTGGTCATGTAGAAAGCTATCACGATGCCAAAGGAAAGTTGCGCTTCCAATGGACAAACACCGAAGATGTGCTGGCAGTTGCCTACGACATTCCCATTCCAGGCTATCACAACAACACCGTCAATAATCTTCGTTTGTGGCAAGCGCGCGCTACACAAGATTTTGATTTTCATTCGTTCAACCAAGGCGATTATTTGGGTGCTGTCGAGGCAAAATCTGTTACCGAAACCATTTCCAAAGTCTTGTATCCCAACGACAACACGGTCGCAGGCAAGGTTTTGCGCCTGAAGCAGCAGTATTTCTTCGTCTGTGCAAGTTTGCACGACATCATCGCCAACTACAAAAAACAGCACAAAACGTTCAAAAACTTCTCTGACAAAGTCGCTATTCAGCTCAATGACACCCACCCAACCATTGCTATTCCTGAGTTGATGCGGATTTTGCTCGACGAAGAGGGCTTGGAATGGCAAGAGGCATGGGATGTTACCACAAAAACCTTTGCCTACACCAATCACACGGTGCTCTCGGAGGCATTAGAGCGGTGGTCGGTGAGTTTATTCGAGCAGCTGCTGCCACGCCATTTGCAGATAATTTACGAAATCAATCATCGCTTTTTGCAGACGGTTATCAAGTTTTACGGTGCAGACCACCCGATGATTCCTCGTGTTTCGATTATCCAAGAGGGCGATGCGAAGTATGTTCGGATGGCAAATCTGGCAATCATCGGCTCTCATTCCGTCAATGGTGTTGCCGAACTGCACAGCACTATCTTGAAAAATGAGTTGTTTGCGGATTTTTACAGGCTCTATCCGCAGCGTTTTAACAACAAAACCAACGGCATCACGCAACGCCGTTGGCTCAAAGAAGCAAATCCGTACTTGAGCAACCTCATTTCCGAAACTATTTACGACGGCTGGCAGACGGATTTGTTCAAACTCCGCGAGCTTGAAAAGTATGCCGACCGCGAGGATTTCCAAGAACGCTGGCGCATTGCAAAAAATTTGGCAAAGCAAGACCTGATTCGTACTATTTATGTCGAGAACGATTACACGGTTAAAATCAATCCCGATTCGCTGTTTGACGCGCAAGTCAAACGCTTGCACGAATACAAACGCCAGTTATTGAATGTGCTGCACGTTATCACGCTGTACAACCGCATTAAAGACAATCCCGCCGAACAGCGCCGCACAATGACCCCGCGAACGGTACTGTTCGGCGCAAAAGCTGCACCCGGCTATTACATGGCAAAGCAGATTATCAAACTCATCAACAGCGTGGCAGATGTGGTCAATCACGACCCTGATGTGGGAGATTTGCTGAAGGTGTTTTTCTTGAAGAATTACTCCGTGTCGCTTGCACAGCGCATTATTCCTGCCAGCGATTTGTCAGAGCAAATTTCCACCGCAGGCTTGGAAGCAAGCGGCACGGGAAACATGAAGTTCCAGTTGAACGGTGCGCTTACTATTGGCACAATGGATGGTGCAAACGTGGAAATCCGCGAAGAGGTGGGCGACGACAATATTTTCATTTTTGGCTTGCTTGCCGAAGAAGTTGCCGAACTGCGTCCGAAGTATAATCCTTGGCACTATTACGACACCAACCCCGATTTACAGCGTGTGCTCAATATGCTGCGCGATGATTATTTTAACCGCGAAGAGCCGGGCATTTTCAAGCCCATTTTTGAATCGCTCACCTACGGCGGTGATAAATACTTGCTCCTTGCCGATTATGCTGCGTACATCGAGGCACAGGACAAGGTAGCAGCAGCATACAAAGACCAACGCCGTTGGACGCGCATGTCCATTATGAATACCGCCCGAAGCGGGAAATTTTCCAGCGACCGCACCATCAAGCAGTATGCTGAGGAAATCTGGCATGTAGAGCCTGTGAAAATTGTCGTCTAACTGTCTTTCTCATCAACTCTGCCCACATTCACCATGGACATTCAGAATATCGTCGTATTTCTCAGTGAATTAGAGCGCAACAACACCAAAGTATGGTTTGAGGCAAACAAATCCCGCTACGAGGAACTCCGCAAAGCATGGACAGAAGGTGTCGGGGCGTTAATTATGGGCATTGCTGGATTTGATAGCGAGCTGCAAACTGTTCAAGCAAAGGACTGCCTATTCCGTATTTATCGCGATGTGCGCTTTTCCAAAGACAAAAGCCCGTACAAAACTACGTTTAGCGCAGTGATGAGCCCCGAAGGAAAAAAAAGCCCGATGCCCCTCTACTACGTACAGATAGATGCAAAAGGCGAACTTCTTGTAGCAGGCGGCGTGTACATGCCCGAACGGGAAATACTTGCAGCAATTCGTGCTTTTATTGCTGCTTATCCTGAGCGCGTGAGTGCTGTGGTGAACGATACAGCTTTTCGTGCCGCGTTTGGCGGCTTAGAAATGCAGGACACGCTCACGCGGCTGCCCAAAGGCTATGACGACGACGTGCCGCATCCAGAACTTATCAAACTCAAACACTTCATTGCCAGCAAAACGCTCCATTGGCAGCATACCAGCACTGAAGAGGTTTTGCAGAATATCGTGCAGCATTATTACACGATGTATCCGCTCGTGTGCCTGCTGCGCGAGGCAATTGCTCATGGATAACGCCATACAACTGCACATACAACGTGCAATTGATAATGCAGGAGAACGTGCTATGACAACACAAACGACAACACCAACACTGCAAACCGCAATGGTTATGCAACGTGCTACGATGTGCCGTACACTATCGCGTTTTCTGAGCGTCTTCCTTCTGTTCACGGTGTATTCAGAAAGTCAGGCGCAGGAATGGTCAGTGTCCGAACGCTTGATGAGTGCTGGTCTGGACGTAGTGCGTGCCTTCACCATTTCCGAAAAACAACTTGCAGGCGTGGCGCGGCAGTATGCAGCGCAAACTGACGCTCAAAACACGATTGCACCGCCGAACAATCCCTATGCACAGCGTTTAGAGCGGCTGACAGCACGGCATCAAGTGGAAGACGGTTTACGGCTCAATTTTAAGGTGTATTTGTCAAAAACTATCAACGCCTTTGCGCTTGCCGACGGCACGGTGCGCGTGTACTCAGGGCTGATGGATGCCATGACCGACGAAGAAATCTTGGGTGTTATAGGACACGAGATTGGTCATGTCAAGAACAATGACCACAGAGACAAACTTCGCACCGCACTGCTCAGTTCTGCGGGTCGCAAGGCTATTGCCAGTGCGGGTGGCACTGTCGGACAGCTTGCCGAAACGCAATTAGGGCTGATAGCCGAAAATTTAGTCAATGCAAAGTTTTCGCGCACTCAAGAGACTGACGCTGATGACTATGGCTTGGCGTTTTTGCGTCGGCATGGCTACAATCCACAAGCCATGTACACCGCTCTGGCGAAACTGGCGCGGCTTGGTGGACGCTCTAATCTCATTCAACAGATGTTTTCTACGCACCCCGACCCGCAAAAACGTGCAGAACGGATGAAAAACCTTGTCTCTTCTCCGCCTTCAAGAAAACGATAGACGCAAGGCTACTCAGCCGACATACTACAACACTGTTCTGGTTTGCACTCAAAACACAACACCATGAAATCACGAAGAATGCAGGCTCTCGGGAAAACTCCAGAGATACTCTTTGAAGACGACGCACTGCTGGTGGTGAACAAACCCGCCGGCTTACTAACACTCCCAGACCGCTTCAACGCTATGCTGGCGAATGTGCGCTCGTGGCTTGCCGAACGATATGGCGAAATTTTTATTGTTCACCGCATAGACCGTGAAACCAGTGGATTACTCGTTGTGGCAAAAACGGCGGAGGCTCACAAAATCTTGAGCCAACAGTTTGAATCACGCTCGGTAAAAAAATTGTATCACGGCATTGTGCAGGGTGTGGTCGAGCAAGACGAACTCACGATAGACATTCCACTTATGCCCGACCCGGTGCGTAAAGGCTTGATGGCTCCTTCGGTACGTGGCAAAGAATCACTGACAATCGTTCGCGTGATAGAACGATTCCGTATGGCAACATTTGTGGAATGCGAACTTGTTACCGGCAGACAACACCAAATTCGCGTGCATTGTGCGGCGATAGGTCATGCCTTGCTTGTAGATGCTGAGTATGGAACAGCTTCGGAGTTCAATCTTTCTACTATCAAACGTCAATACAACATCAGCAAACACGCCGAAGCAGAAAAGCCTCTCGTCAGTCGCACCACGCTTCACGCGGCGGCTATAATGTTCAGCCACCCGCTGACGGGCGAAGCACTTACGTTTGAGGCACCTCTGCCCAAAGACTTGAAGGCACTGGTACAAACACTTCGTAAGTACGCGCCATATCGAACATCGTACAGCAGTGCTGCGCTTTTGCAACATTTGTCGTTTGAGTAATCAAGGCACTGAAGAATAATCATTGCAATCGTTTGCGGTGAACATTCGCTGCTGGCGAACTATTGCGTATGGCTAACATTTCTTGGCAGTGTTGTAAATTTTTCATTATTTTGCGCCCGATGTGTTCCAATGTGCAGATTTGTGTCTATCCAAGGGCTTTCTCGCCGTTGCTTTTCTGCTCAGATTTCTCACAAAGCACAGCCCCATAGACCACAGAAGATTGCATGTTGGACAAACCCGTGTGCAGTAGGTGTCTACTGTTAATTCTTCATCTTTTCACAGCAACCATTATGATAGCCTTGTTTTTTGGTGCGCCGGGTGTGGGCAAGGGCACACAGGCAGCACTCTTTGCCGAACGCGAGTCTGTACCGTATTTGTCAACAGGGGAGGCACTGCGCAATGCCATTGCAAACCAAACTGAAGTGGGCAAAATGGCTCAACAGTATGTGGAATCGGGAGCACTAGTACCAGACGAAGTCGTAACAAAAATTGTCGAGGAGGCACTTGCACAACCACAATTTGCCAAAGGGGCGATTTTGGACGGCTATCCGCGCACAACTGCACAAGCACAGGCATTGGAAGAAATTTTAAAGGCTCACCACAAACGCGTCTCCGTCGTGGTAAACATCACCGTTGACCGCGAGGCTATTGTTGAACGCTTGCTCAAGCGCGGACGAAAAGATGACACAGAGGACATCATTCGGCACCGTTTTGATGTGTATGAACAAGAAACCGCGCCACTGTTGGACTTCTATCAACGGTCTTCAGCAGACATCAAGCACATAGACGGTAATGCAGAAGTTGAAATCGTATATGGACGCATAAAATCTGCCTTGCAAGGTACAACAGCATAGAAGACAGCAGCACGATACCAAACCAAGACAACGAGAGCATCTGTCTCGCTGCACTCTTTATTCACATCTAACGTTTCAAGCACAATGACTATTCAACGCTCTTTTTCGATTCCATTGCCGGCGGCTGCAATGCGCCAAGCATTTGAAGACAAGGCTTTAACACGAACGGATATGAAGATGTTTTTTGGTGATGTCGCGTGGTCGGGCGATACGATGAACTTCAAGTCTGGCTTAGGCGAAGGCACGATTGCCTTCACTGAAAACAAGATTGATGTGAACATTGAGCTCACCATGTTTGGCAAAGCAATGCAAGGGCAAGTCGAAAGTGCGATAGACCAGTTTCCTGCGCTGTTTAAGTGAAGCATAAACATTCAGACATTCTCCGCACAGCCATTTGTGTCGGCATTGGTCAAGCACAGGCATATTGCTGTCGCAAATGGCTGTGATAGTTTTCGGAGTGTATTTTTTCTTGGTTGTAAGAAAAAAAAATCGTAACGTTGTGTCTGCAAACGCGATTTTTGTGCTATAACTGAACACTTCGGAGAGATGGCCGAGTGGCTTAAGGCAACGGTTTGCTAAACCGTCGTAATGTTGTAAAGCATTACCGAGGGTTCGAATCCCTCTCTCTCCGCAATTACCGCAACGTGCGGATGCAAACTAACAACGCGAGCATAAAGCGGCTTACAATACACCATTGTAAGCCGCTTTGTGCTTATTCAAGGTAGCTGTTTGCTGCGTGCTGCACAATAATAGACTTCTTCCAGAAATGCCCTCACCCCGCCCTCTTCCACTGGGAGAGAGGGTGCTTGAAACGAAGCGGAAAGCGGTTGAGGGCATTGTCCAGTAGGTACTTTTGAAAGAATTCTAGAGTGTGTAAGCACTACTTGTCATATACCCCACGGTTCGATAGCTGCGATGAAAATACCCTCTGGAAATGTGATAGAATTTTCGCAAATTGCAGATCTAACTTGCTCAAAAATTCTGTGCGAACCCGCGTGAGACATGTAATGTTGCGATTGTGCTGAAAGATTACGTGCTGTTTCGACGGCAATCCAGACAGCAGGCACAAAGCGAAACACGATAAAGCCAAAGCACCACAGACAAGCGAAAGGGTCAGTAGGCAGGGAAAACACTTCTCGCCCGCACCCCAGAGCAGTCAGATAAAAACCAAACAATACAATCATACAGTCGGTAACTGTTCAATACTACTTTTTCGTAGTGCGAACTGACGCTACTACGCACGTTATTGAAACCTTAGCGTATTATCTCATCAATCAGGGCTGTTCGTGCAGACGTTCCAAGATAACCGAGAGAGTAATCTCCAACAGCACAACACCGTCAACACTGACAGCAACGCCCTTGCTGTGATGTTTGCAGTGGTCACTCTCGACATTCTTGGATTCTCGTTGCTGTTACCTGTGCTGCCCTATTATGCCGCAGAGTTTGGTGCAACGCCCTCTGTTGTGGGTCTGCTCGGCGGCGTATATGCTCTTTGTCAACTTATAGGAGCACCAGTTATGGCAAGACTTTCCGACTACTATGGGCGCAAACCTATGCTCATGCTCGACATTGCAGGCAGTATCATCGGATTTCTTATGCTTGGCACAGCAACGCACTTGTGGATGTTTTTTGTCAGCCGCATTGTTGCTGGGTTCGTTGCTGCAAACGTCCCGATTGCTCAAGCCTATATCAGTGATGTTAGCACAATCGAAGAGCGGTCGCGCAGTTTGGGGGTCATTGGTGCAGCCTTTGGTGTAGGATTCACCATCGGACCAGTTCTTGGTGGCTTGCTTGCTAAATCGCTGGGTTATGCGTTTGTTGCTTTTGCGTCGGCGTGCTGCGCTGTGGCAAATCTGCTTGTCGTTGCAGTGCTGGTGCGTGAATCGTTGCCTGTACAAAGGCGGCAACAGCAATATCTTCACAACCCTTCGTCCGCATTGCGGCAGCGTTGGACGGCACTACAAACGTTGCTCCAGCGTCCAGTTATACGCCAATTATTAGTGTTCTGGTCGGTGTTCAGTTTAGCATTGGCAGTATTTCAGCAAAATATTGCCTTGTTTAATCAGTACCACTTGCATTTAACAGCACGACAAACAGGTATGGTATTTGCCACAATTGGTGTTTGCGTTTCACTCACACAAGGAATTGCCTTGCGGCTGTTGGCTGCTCGGTACAGCGACGTACAGTTAGTGTTGATTGCCCTGCCGGTGTTCACAGGGTCATTGGCTCTGTGGGCATTCACCAATAGCTTACCGATGCTGTACGCGGTAACAGTGCCGTTTTGTGTTGGCGGGAGCGTGCTTATTACTATTACCAACAGCATCCTTACCAAGTACGTGAGTGCCGAAGAAACGGGCGGGATGATGGGTATTGCTGCTGCTATTGACAATGCTACCCGCGTCATAGGCTCTTTGGTAGGTGGAGTGCTGATTCAGCATCTTGGCGGGTTTGCTCCGGGAGCGTTAGCAGCTGTGAGTATGCTTGTGCTGACATATGTATTTATATCCCATATTCAGCCAACACTGGAAACAACTCCTACTCCCGACGTTGTATAAGCAAGAGTTCAACTATTGTTTTTTTTACAGTGTTTATTCACCTTACAATTCACAAATGCTTACCATGATGCACTATTCTTCAATACGCCGCTTCAACACGTATCTGCGTTCATACCTTCGCGCTGGCGCGTTTGCCCTTGTTGCGCGTATGATGGTTCTTTGCAGTGTCGGTGTTGTCTATTCGTTCAATGCTGTGCTAATGGCACAGTTAGCTGTGCCAGACAACAGCACAGAAAAAACCCTACCCGATGCGCTACTTTCGGACGAAGAGCTAGCGCGTCAGGAACGCTTTACCTCCTATAAACGCGCCTTGCAGCGTCCAGAAATCGTTTATATTTTGGATTTATCGCACAATGGGCTGGCTAAACTTCCGCCTGACATCGGTAAATTCAGAAACCTTCAGGTGCTGATGTTGGATAACAACAATCTGACGGAGCTGCCTGCCGTTATTGGCACGTTCAAAAACTTACAAAAACTCACCGCCAGCAAAAACTTTTTGACCACCATTGCCCCAGAAATCGCCACCCTGCCCCGACTGACCGATGTGCGTCTGGGCTTGAATAAATTTAAACAGTTCCCTTTGCCGCTTTGCAAGCTTAAAAATTTGACGGCATTGGACATTAGCGGGAATTTTATTACCACACTCCCCAAAGAAATTGGCGAACTGACCGTGTTGCGAGAATTGAACTTGAAAGAGAACCAACTGACCAAACTTCCGCCTGAGATGAGCAAAATGAAAGGCTTGCAGTTTATTTCGTTGGCGGTTAATAAACTTGGCACTGTACCACCAGTGCTTGGCTCAATGGACGCGCTAGCGTTTATTGATTTATCCGATAACGGCTTAAAAGCACTCCCCCCAGAAATTACTAAACTGACAAACTTGCAGTCGCTCATGCTGACCGACAATCACATTGAATCTTGGCCTAAAGGCATGGAACAGATGAAAAGCCTGCGTGCAATAGACGCATCGTCTAACTTGCTCAAACGCTTTCCAGTAGAAGTAACAGTGGTGCCGAACTTGTTTTCGCTCAATTTAGACAACAACCGCTTCACCAGTTTACCCGAAGAAATTGGTTCGATGAAAGCCTTGGGCGCATTGCATTTATCGTACAGCAAACTCACACAACTACCAAAAACCATTGGCGACCTGCCGAATCTGTTCTTCTTGAACGTTCACTACAACCAACTCACATCGTTGCCAAACGAAATGTGCAAATTGGCAAAGTTGCGCACATTTTATGCCTCTGGCAACCAACTCAAGGAAATTCCCGAGTGCATGGGCGACCTGAAGATGATGGAAAACTTAGCGTTTAACGGCAACTTTTTTACCGCAGCACAGCTGGACGATATTCGCAAAAAATTCCCCAAAGCCCAGATTAGCTGGTAGCACTCTCACAAAGGTTCACCAACCGAAAGGCATTATGCAGCAATAAGCATAATGCCTTTTTGCTATTGGTCGTGCTGAATTCTGTTATTACAGACAAAAAAATCTGAAATAATGTTCTGCTTCCCAACAATCTCCACGCCGCTATGTTCGTCATTACAGCCGTGTAGATAGCGCAAAACCTTGCATTTGAGCATTACACCATACCAACAAAGTTTTTTCTCACAGTTTTAAGGCAAACTATCATGGCATCAACCCAACAACATATTGCGGTGATTGGTTCAGGGTTTGGCGGCTTGGCGGCAGGAATACGCCTCCAAGCACAGGGTTTTCAGGTAACGATATTTGAAAAAAACGAGCGCGTTGGCGGTCATGCGTATCAACTCAAAACCAAAGGGTACACGTTTGATATGGGTCCGTCGCTTATTACCGCGCCGAACATCATTCGTAGTCTGTTTGAAGCCGCCGGACGGCGCGTGGAAGATTATATGGACTTAACCTATCTCGACCCGTTTTATCGCATTTACTTTCACGACAAAACCTTCATAGACTACAACGGCGATGCGGAAAAAATGAAAGCCGAACTTGCAAAATTCAATAAAGACGATGCCGCAAACTATGATGCGTTCATGGAAGCTGCCAAAGGACTCTATAAAGCCGTTATTGACGACGGACTCGGCTCTACACCGTTTATGCAACTCAAAACATTTTTGAGTTTTGTGCCGCAAGCCCTCAAGCTCAATGCACTGTATCCAGCATACAGTTTCACGAAAAAATACTTCAAAGACTTCCGCTCGCGTTTTGCTTTTTCATTTCATCCATTGTTTATCGGTGCCAGCCCATTTAGCGCACCAGCGATTTATCTGATGATTCCGTATTTGGAGAAATTTGGCGGCGTGTGGTTCTCCAAAGGCGGCATGTACAGTTTCATTCAGGCATTGGAAAAAGTGTTTGTGGAACTTGGTGGCACTATCCGCCTGAGCAGCCCTGTTGAAGAGATTGTGGTCGAACATGGGCGGGCAAGTGCCGTGCGTGTTGGAGGCGAACGGATTGCGGTGGATGCGGTCGTGTCGAATGCCGATTTTGCCCACACGTACTCCACGCTTATTAAGCGCGAACACCGCAAAAAATGGACTGATGCGGCGGTTCACCGTATGGATTATTCAATGAGTGCGTTTCTGATGTATCTTGGCACCAAAAAACAGTATCCCGAGTTGCTCCATCACACGCTGATTCTCTCGGAACGCTACCGCGAGCTTGTACGGGACATTTTCACCAATAAAGTGCTGCCCGAAGATTTCTCGATGTATCTGCACGTGCCTTCACGCACCGACCCAGCAATGGCTCCCGAAGGCTGCGAAAGCATGTACGTCTTGATTCCCGTCGCCAATCTGGCTTCTGGACTGCAATGGGAACACATCAAGCAGGAGTACGCCGACCGCGTGCTGAAGTTTTTGGAAGAAGACTTTGGGATGAAGGATTTGCGGGAGAATTTGGAAGTCTGCGAGTTGTTTACGCCCGAAGATTTTAAGCGCAACCGCAATAGCCACTTGGGAAGCGCGTGGGGCTTAGTGCCCAAACTCACACAAACGGCGTATCTACGACCGCACAACCGCAGCGAAGACATCCCAAACTTGTATTTGGTTGGCACGAACACGCATCCGGGCGCAGGTGTGCCGGGCGTATTGCTGACAGCAGAAACAACAGAAAAAGTCATTCTGGAAGACTTTAAGATGACGCGCACAAAGCAGCACACACCTGAGCCTGTGAGTTAGGAACTGTGATGTAAAGAACTTCAAAAAAAGCCTAAAAGATTCTGTGGTTATCTGCCTCAGAGGTTGTAATTTAGCGGCGTTCTTGCGCGGTGATGACCTTTTCGCGCTCAGGAACGCCGCTTACGCTACGTGAGTCCCTATAAATTGCGGCGGAGGTTTGCCACATTGTTCTTGTACAGCATGATATTCTCTCTTTTCACAGTTGCTCAAGTGCTTCTCACAGCTCTTTCGACGACGCTGCTCGTCGTGGCTACAAGCCTTACCACCATTCAGGCACAGGGGATTACCGATTTGCCCAAACGATTTGCTTTGCCCGACAAACTGGAGCGTCTGACGTTGCAATGTTCAGTGCCAGACCCAACAAAAGCACCGCTTGTGGTGGAACTCAAAAATGCACAAGGCGATGTGCTGCCCAAACCCACCGTTACGCCGCTTGGCAGCAAAGGGCGCATGAACATCACCATTGAAAAACCCCTACAAGTAGGGCAATACCGACTGACGGCAACGTGGTCGCCTTCCAATGCTACATCCAACACTGTGGGCGACGCAAAAGAATGTGTGATTACCGTTGTTCCCTCTGCGCTGCCAGAGCAGATTCCGCAGGCTTTCCAGACGATTCGCCCTGTTTTTGGTCAGCAATTTGGGCTTATCACGGAACTCCCGCCATCGTTTGCGCCATTGCGTGAGAACCTATTTTTGGAGTACGCTCTGGGGTTTGACCAAAAGCAAGATGTCCCCTACGTGGAGCAGTTTGCAAGCCCGTACATTCCCGGCACAGCACGAAAGGTCTCGCTCGCGCTTGTCTGGAAGCATCCCCAAACGGGCGAACGAGTACCATTTATCACGCGCACAGTAGATACGGAACAACTAAAGCCAGAGTTCGTTGGCTCGCCAGTGGTAGAGCCATTTACGCCCAAAAAAGGCGCAAAATCTCCTTCTTCGCTCAACGAGTTTACGTGTGTGATAAAAGGTTTGGGTCTTCGGTATGTTGTGCCAGTGGATGTGGACGAACGCTCTACACCACCAAGGCAAGTGTTTTCTGAAATCGGTGATATTGAAATTTCTGAAATCGGCGTGGATGTAAACGACGCACGCAATACGCTCATGTTTTTCAAAAACCAAGAGCCAGACATGAAAGCTCCGTACAAAATTTCGCCCGAAAATATTGAATCCAAAGGCACGTTTGAAAACGGCGTGTTTACCGTTATCGTACGCATTAAAAACATTCCCAAATTTTCCGATGCCCAACAACGCCTCTTGCGTGGTGCGCTTGTGGTGAAAATTGTTGCTTCGGTGGTAAACCGTAAAGCCTCGGTGAAAGCCTCCAACACTCTCTCTGTACCAGCATTGGTGAGTTTTCTGCTTCAGCGATGACCATACTCACGGTAACTGTAATCTGACACACAAAACGGCTATAGATATGCAGCGTTTACCTCCCCCAGAACACACCCCTTCTGTTCAACCTGTACAGCCTGCACAGTCTGAATCGCTGCGCTACGCGTGGTACGTCGTGGCAGTGCTGACAGTGGTCAATATTTCATCGAACATTGACCGTGTGATAGTCAATTTGCTCGTAGAACCGATGAAACGCGACTTGCATTTGAGCGATACGCAAATGAGTTTGCTGATGGGCTTGAGTTTTGCGTTGTTTTATGCCACGCTTGGACTGCCAATGGGACGGCTTGCCGACCGCATCAACAGGCGCAATATGATTATCGTCGGCGTGGCAGTGTGGAGCGCGATGACAACCTTTTCGGGCATGGTGCGTTCATACTGGCACTTGTTCGCAGCACGCATGGGCGTTGGTGTTGGCGAGGCGACGCTGCTGCCAGCAGCCTACTCGATGATTGCCGATTATTTCCCCAAACACCGCTTGGCAATGGCTATGAGCGTGTATGCCATTGCTATTTACATTGGTGCGGGGTTAGCAGTAGCCATTGGCGGCGTAGTGGTGCAGCTCACCAGTATCCCCGGAACGTGGATACTGCCCATTGTGGGCGAAATATATCCTTGGCAAACGGTGTTTTTTCTTATTGGACTGCCCGGGCTGCTGTTGGTACTGCTGATGCGAACCGTCAAAGAACCTGTGCGCCGCGATGTCCTGCTCACCCTGCACACCAAACGCGCCGCCCAAGCGGACGAGCGTTCGGCAGAGCCTTCGCTGCAAGCGGAATTGAAGGAGTTGTTTGCGTACGTTCGAGACCACAAAAGCACCTTCTTGACGTTGTGCTTGGGATACAGCACCTTTGCGCTGTTTAGTTACAGTGCAAGTGCATGGATTCCTTCGCTGTTTATACGGAATTACGGCTGGCAGGCGGGAACATTCGGCGTGATATACGGCACGATGATTATGACCTTTGGCACTATTGGTTCGCTCTTGGGCGGAAAATTAGCCGATACGTGGGCTGCACGCGGCATAACCAACGCAAAACTGCGCGTAGGGATTTTGGCTGCCAGCGCGATGATTCCGCTGGTAGTGGCATACCCGCTTATGCCCAGCCCTGAACTGTGTTTGTTGGTGTTGTTGCCTATAAATGTTTTTGCCGGAATGCCCTACGGGCCTGCGGCTGCGGCATTGCAAGAAGTCTTGCCAAACCAGTTGCGTGGCTTAGGTTCGGCGGTCTATGCGTTTTTGTTGAGCGTCATTGGTGGGGCGTTTGGTCCCACGCTCGTTGCAGTGCTGAACGATTATGTATTCCACAGCCCACTTGCTGTACGGTATTCGCTCGCTATTGTCAATTCGCTCAGCCTTGCGGTTGCAGCTCTGGTTCTTACGTTTGCCCTGAAGCCCTTTAGCGCAACGGTGGAAGATTTGGAACAGACCTTACAGCGACAATCGTAACAGCGACAATCCCGGCACATGCCAGAGCTGGTCATAGCAAGGGCATCAGCGATATTCCCGCACACAGGCTTACATGCTCATTGCAGCTCCTTGTGTGCCTGGCGGCATTGTGCATGTTCGGCACACTTCGGCATACTTTGACATATTTCGGAACACTTTGCTTGTATCATATTTTTGCATTCTTCGGAAGACGGCTCTGTGAAAACGCTTCATTCTTTTTCGGCACTTCTTCGCTCCATAGACAATTCTGCGATAAGTTCTGCGGTGTATGAGCAGCTCCAAGCTGCTATGGCGCACACACGCCAAAGCCCCCTGAGCCTGAAAAACGTGGTTGGCTCGCTCAAGGCGGTTGTTGTGGCGCAGTTGTGGAAACGCGCCCTGTCGCCCGCGCATCTGCTGGTGGTGTGTGGTTCTATGGACGATGCGTTGTCTTTGTCCAACGATTTGCATGTCCTGATGGATGCCCAGCGCGTGGTGCTGTACGCCGATACGGAACAAAAACTTGCCCACACTGCCGAACAACTTGATGCCCGCTTGGTTACGCTCACTGGTGCGCTGAACACTATTAGCCACGCCACCGAACGCGCTGAACGCTTGGTCATAGTTGCCACAGCAGCATCACTGACCTACGCTGTTCCCGCTCCAAGCCAGATGCACAGCAATATGATTGTGGTAGAACGCGGCAAACGCTTGCCTTTTCAAGAGTTTATCACCACCCTCACGCTGAACGGTTTCAATAGCAAAGATTTTGTTGAGGGCGTTGGTGATGTGGCAGTGCGCGGCGGCATTGTGGATGTGTTCCCACCCGGCGCACCAGCACCACTGCGTTTGGAGTTTTTTGGCGACGATGTGGATTCCATTCGGGAATTCGACCCACTGTCGCAGCGCAGTATTCGAGAAATGGATACTGCCTCGGTGGTTACGCATTTGTTTCACAATAACGACCACGATGTACGCGCCACGGTGCTGGAGTACCTTGCTCCAGAGACCTTGGTTGTGCAGATTTCCCCCGAAGAAATTATTGCCATGCTCAGTAAAGAACTTACCGAACGTGGCAAAGAACTCGCCGAACGTTCCGGCGAACCCAACGGCAATCACCGTGAGGAGCAGTCGCGTACTGAACAGCGCGAACAGCGCGAACAGCGCGAACAACGCATAGACGCACGCGAACACGCCGTGTACAAGCAACTTACTGCATTTACAACGCTGGCAATCAACCCGCTTGGCGAAGCCGAATTTGCCTTTGAAGCTGAAGCTCAGCCTGTGTTCCATTCATCGGTCAAGGCATTGGTGAAGGAAGTAGGGCTTCTGGTGAGCAAGGGTGCGCAGGTGTACTTGTGTGCCGACGGTTCGCAACAACTCAAACGCTTCAAAGATTTGGTCGAAAGTGCGTTGGACGACGAAGCAGATGGCGAAACCACAGAACCGACAGACCGCACGACAACACATACGCCCCACACTGCCCCACCGAATACTGAACAACCGAACGCTGAACAATGGCACAGTTCAGTGTCCTTGCTGCCAGTAGCCTTGAGCGAAGGTTTTGTGCTGCATGAAGGCAAGCAGCACTCGGGCAGCAATTTAGTGGCAGTGCTGACAGAGCATCAAGTGTTCATGCGGCGAAAATCGCTTACCAACGCAGGCGAAGCACGCGCTACAAAATCCAGCAAAGGCATCACGCTCAAAGAATTGCAGCAACTGAAACCAGGCGATTACGTGGTTCATGTGGACAAGGGCATAGCGCAGTTTGAAGGGTTGGAAATGATTACGATGGGTGGTGTGCAGCAAGAATGCGCACGCTTAGTGTTTGCTGGCGGCGACAAACTGTACGTGCATTTGCATTACATCAATCGTCTGCAAAAATATTCTGCCGAAGAAGGAAAAGTTCCTGCGCTTACCAAACTTGGCACAAGCGAATGGCAACGCAAAAAAGAGCGCACCAAAAAACGTATCAAAGACATTGCCCGCGACTTGATTCAACTCTATGCCAAACGCAAAATGCAGCCCGGCTACGCTTTTGGTGCCGATACGCTATGGCAAAAGGAAATGGAGGCTTCGTTTATCTACGAAGACACACCCGACCAAGCTAAAGCCACTGCCGAGGTGAAATTCGATATGGAATCGGAAACGCCAATGGACAGACTGGTCTGTGGCGATGTCGGCTTTGGCAAAACCGAAGTCGCTATCCGTGCTGCGTTCAAGGCTGTGCAGGCTGGAAAACAAGTCGCAGTGCTGGTGCCCACGACTATCCTTGCCGAGCAGCATTATTCCTCGTTTCGCGACCGGCTCGACCGCTACGCTGTCAGCATTGAGGTACTTTCGCGGTTTCGTTCGGCTGCCGAACAAAAAGACATTATCAAGCGCGTAAGCGAAGGCAAAGTGGATGTGCTGATAGGCACGCACCGCATGTTGAGCAAAGACGTGCAGTTCAAGGATTTGGGATTGCTCGTGGTGGATGAGGAGCATCGTTTTGGCGTGGCTGCTAAAGAAAAACTCCGTCAGATGCGGGTCTCGGTGGACACGCTCACACTTACAGCAACGCCGATACCACGCACGCTGAATTTTTCGCTGATGGGCGCACGCGACGTAAGCGTTATCAACACGCCGCCGCGCAACCGTTTGCCCGTGATAACGGAAATTACCGTCTGGGACGATAATACACTCCGTCAAGCATTGGAGCGCGAGCTACGGCGCGGCGGACAAGTGTTTTTTGTCAATGACCGCGTTGGTGATTTGCCTGAATTAGCCGCTCGGCTGCAAGAACTTGTGCCTGGCCTGCGTGTGAGCGTTGCTCATGGTCAGCTGAGTGCCGAAGAACTCGAAAACACGATGGAGCAGTTTTTAGAGCGCAAAACCGATGTGCTGCTCGCCACAAAAATTATCGAATCGGGCATTGATATTCCAAATGCCAATACGATGATTATTAACCGTTCGGACAATTTTGGTTTGGCAGAACTCTACCAACTGCGCGGGCGCGTAGGACGCTCAAACGTACAAGCCTATTGCTATTTGCTTATTCCGCCGCCGCACGTGATTTCTCGTCAGGCATTGCGGCGCTTGCAGGCGATTGAGGAGTTTACAGAACTTGGAAGCGGTTTTCAACTTGCTATGCGGGATTTGGAAATTCGCGGTTCGGGCAATCTGTTAGGAGCAGAACAAAGCGGCTTCATTACGGATATTGGCTTTGAACTCTACCAAAAAATTTTGGACGAAGCCGTGTATGAATTGAAAGAAGAAGAGTTCGCCGAGCTGTTTGCCTTGCGCGGCAGCGACACTGCCCAGCAACGCGCACGCAGCTTGGAAACTGCAACCAACGGTCTTGCGGCACACAGCCAAACTGCACATCAACTCTTGCACACGTCCTTGCAACCCGCTTCACGCCGCAAATCGTTAGTGGTCAATGAAGATTTGACGGTAGATGTGGAAGGCGAAGCCATGTTGCCCAGAACCTACATTGCCAGCGACGTAGAGCGGTATGAGATGTACAAAAAACTGTTCCGCGCCAACACCGAAGACGACCTTGCTGCCATCACCAGTGAGCTCCGTGACCGCTTCGGAGCATTGCCGCCAGAGGCATTTGGTTTACTCGACGCAGTGCGGTTGCGCGTAGCTGGCTTGCCAACAGGATTTGGGCATATTTCGCTGAAAGGCAACACGCTCACCTGTGAATTCCCACCCGAAGACCACACTCGCTTTTACAACACAGTGTTCCAACAGATGGTAGCTGCATTGTCCACTATCAACGAGGTGCGCTTAGTGCCAAAAGGCAAAAAAGTGATGGTGCAAGCACACGTGGCGGGCATTGACGGTGCAGTGGCATTGCTCAGGATGATTATCGAGCGCACCCAAGAGCAGATTGCCTCAAGCCACCAAGAACTCCTGCCACGTTAGTGATAGTGTGCATTCAACGTTGAAAAAATTCAGCGCAGAGCCACGTCTCGGTGGGCAGAGAAGACAGAGAACAACAAGAGAGAAGGCTGTATATGGTAGACATTATCTATGATAACGTGGAAATGAGTAAATTTGTGGAAAAATGCTTTACTTATCATCACTGCAAATGAAACAGCATCGCCAAAATTACGCAAGCATTACGAATGAGCGTACTCATACATC
>Ga0272446_1001649_pt1 | contig 31972 bp, 27 predicted proteins | sample YNPCB0061_FD_194587 | JGI IMG/M metagenome (GOLD analysis project Ga0272446, IMG submission 194587) | Hot spring microbial mat communities from Yellowstone National Park, WY, United States - YNP-CB-006-1 | ecosystem: Environmental > Aquatic > Thermal springs > Hot (42-90C) > Sediment | place...
TCACGTTCGGATTGTGCGGGTCGTTGTATATGTGGTCAATGCGCGAGGTGTTAAAGGTCGAGGCGCGGCGGATGATGCCGTGTACTTCATAGCCTTTTTCCAACAACAATTCCGCCAAATACGAGCCATCCTGACCCGTGATGCCCGTGATGAGTGCCGTCTTTTGATTTTTAGAATGTTCTTGATTACTCACAAATATATTCCGACAAATTCCTCATAAAACAACGCCGAAGCCACAATTCCTCGATAAAAATTCCGCAGACTGAAATGTTCGTCTGGCGAGTGAGCATTTTCTGTGTTGAGCCCAACGCCCATTAGTACCACAGGGGCGTTCAGAATTTTTTCAAAAAGCAACACAATGGGAATAGAACCACCTTCGCGTGTTAAAAAAGGCTTCTTGCCAAAGGCTTTTTCCAGCGCACGCATTGCCGCTTGCACTCCTTTGCTATCAACAGGGGTCATAGCGGGATTCCCGCCGTGCAGATGGGTAACTTCTACCTTGACCGTTGGCGGAGCAATGTGGCGAACGTACTGCTCGAATTTTTTGGCAATATCGTGTGTATCTTGGTTTGGCACTAAACGCATCGAAATTTTTGCCGAAGCCTTGGACGGCAACACCGTCTTGGCACCTTCACCCGTAAAACCACCCCAAATCCCGTTCACATCCAGCGTCGGTCGTGCTGAGGCACGCTCAAGCGTGGAATAACCAAACTCGCCATCAACATGGGCAATACCAAGCTGATGTTTGTATTCCTCTTCATCGAACGGAAGCCGTGCGTATTCTGCGCGTTCTTCGGGCGAAAGATTTTTCACATCATCATAAAAACCCGGAATGGCAATACGTCCGTACTCATCTTTCAGTTTGGCAATAATGCCGCAGAGAGCGTTGGCTGGGTTTTCTACGGCTCCACCGAACACACCAGAATGCAAGTCTCGGTTTGGTCCTGTCACTGTTACTTCCATGTACGTCAGTCCGCGCAGCGCATAGCACAACGACGGAAGTTCTTCGCCAAACATCGAGGTATCGGAAATTAACACTGTATCACACGACAGCAGTTCTCTATGGTGCTGTAAAAACGCCTCTAAATGCACACTGCCAATTTCCTCCTCGCCCTCAATCAAGACCTTCACGTTTACCGGCAGTGTACCGGTGCTTTTTACGTGTGCTTCAAGGCTTTTAAGCTGCATAAACACTTGCCCTTTGTCATCCACGGCACCGCGAGCAAAAATTTTGCCATCGCGGATAACCGGCTCGAACGGCGGATTTGTCCACAGATGCAGCGGGTCCACTGGCTGAACATCATAATGACCGTAAAACAACACCGTAGGTGCATTGCTGCCTGCATGCAAAAAATCCCCGTACACCACAGGATGCCCATCGGTAGGAAATAGCTGAACATTCTCCAGCCCTGCGGACTTCATAGCCTGCAAAACCCACTCTGCACAGCGCAGCACATCGCCTTTGCGTTCAGGGTCTGTACTCACGCTTGGGATGGCAAGGAACTGTTTGAGTTCCTCTATATGTGCGGCATGGTTGCGTTCGATATAGTCTAAAACGACATTCATAAAGGAGATTTTTGGATAGCAGAAGGCGGTTAAATTTAGTGTTGGATTTCCTTGCAGTTGCTGCCTTCACGAAATACAGCCCGCAAAACATGAAAGTCTCGTTAAGCGAGAAATACTTGGGCAATACCGCAATATTATACAACTTTTTGTGATTATACAAGTGACCAAATGTCATAAGTTTTTATCCACATCATCATCCACATTTCCCCAAATGACAGAGGGAAAAGTACGATTCTCTTTGTGGATGATAGTGGTATAACAGTGTTCATTGTTGCACAATTTGTATGTTATCCACAGTGAAGAGGAAAACCTCATGGTTTTACCAGATTTATGCACAGAGACACGTAGATAGACACATTGCTCACATCGCCGCTACATTCTTGGTTATCGCAGAGTTTTAAACATCGTTTTCCACATTTCCCCGTTGGCTATTGTGCGTTTTTATGAGAAATTTCCTTTCTATAAGAAGAAGACAGGCCTTACAACGACCACAGCAAAACAAACTTAACGAGACATTGTATCATCAAAACCGGAGACCTCACCACTTCGTATTTATACATGGTCATATTCAAACAGTATGAAGTACTTTAGAAACCACCGCCAACCCCTGACGAACACACCGTTGAAGGCACATATTCAACGCATTATGACGTGCTTTTTCTGCTGTTCTGTGGTTATGCCAACACTTGTGGCTCAAGCGCAGCCACTACGGATTGTGCCCAATACTGCCTTTAGTGTTGGCGAGGAGTTATACTACAATGTGGGCTATCAATTTGTACCTGCTGGAACGGGGTCATTCGTTATTGCTCCTGAAACTGTTCGCCATTATGGCGCAGAGTGTTTGGATATACGATTTGAAGTGCAATCGTTGCCGCAATTGGATTGGTTATACAAATTGCGTAACTCATACCGAACCTTGCTGGATGTTCATGGAATGTTCCCTTGGTTTTATGAGCAGCACAACCGCGAAGGCTCATACAAACGTGATGCCCGTGTGGAACTTGACCAACGCAATCACCGTGCTGTAAGCAACGCTAAAGAATTTTCCATAGAGCCGTTTACCCACGACATTGTGTCAGCGTTTTTCTTTGTGCGGACGTTAGATTTATCCGCGTTAGCGCAGCAAGCACAACGTGAGGGACGTAAGGACGTTATACGCTTGAAGCACTTTGTGGATGATGAACTGTATGAGCTTTCGGTGCGAGTGCTGGGGCGGCAAATAGTGAAAGTTCCTGCTGGTACGTTTAAGTGCTTGATCATTGAGCCGATTTTTAGTCGTGGTGGCTTATTCAACAACGAAGGACGCATTCTCATTTGGCTGAGCGACGACGAACGCAAAATTCCCGTTAAAGTCATCACGAAAATTCTGATAGGTAGTGTGGAAGCAGAGTTAGTAGGGTTTAAGGGGGTGCGCGGACCAGTAGCTGCAAAAATCAATGATGAAAGCGTGCGATAAAGAGTGTGCAAGGCTGTGGAAAACTCTGTGGAAAAACGGGAATATTGTGGATAATCTGTATAGTCTTGCAAGGAATACACATAAGCTACACCACAATCACGCCTTCTTCGGGGCATCCGTACTGGTCTGCCGTGCCGATGTGCAAACGCCATGCTGCTAATAACGCCAATACGGCATCAACGTCATGCCATGATAACTTGACGGCACTGGTTTGTGAGCGAAACACACTGCACTGAAGAAGTTCTTGCCAAACATCTGGTATGAAGTGCTTATCAGTTTTGTAGCCTCTGTGATTGAGTTGTAGTCGTTGAGCTTGTGCGGCGGGATACGCTTCTGCACAGCGAACACCCGTCTGCGTTATCTGATGAGCAAGCCGCACAGCTCTTGCTGTTAAACCGCCTAAAAACATGGGTGACATAGCACCAAGTTCACGGTCAGCACAGCGAAACATGAAATCCTCAAAAGGCGTGCCGTCTTGGTGATGTAACCCACGATACACGCCCGGAAGAGACAGCGGCGCGTCAATACAGACAAGCGCAGGCTGAGAAGCGTGTATGGCATGTGCAAGAAATACGTCCGCATCGCGTCCTTTTGCGCTGCGAAAGAGCTCAACGTTCATCGTCTCAAGTTCCAACGTTGCCAGAACTGTTGTTCCCGCCATTTTTGCGCCAAAGTCTATGCCAGCAATGATACCCATACTTGCCAACAATGATACCCAAATGGTGATAGGGACTCTTACCGCATTTCCGCGATAAATCGTTTGATGTCTTCGGCAAGACTGATGCTCTGAGCGAGCATCGTAATAAACGCGCTTCCTACAATTGCCCCTTGAGCATATCTACATGCCGCGTCGAAACTGGTTTTATCAGCAATTCCAAAGCCTATCATCACGGGATTTTGTAGTCCCAACCGCGTCAGCCGCTCAAAATACTGCTCGCGTTCGGCATCTATCGTTAAAACCTTGCCCGTTGTGCCAGCAGAAGAAACAGCATACAAAAATCCTTCCGACACGCGGTCAAGGTCTTGGATGCGTTGGTCAGGGGTTTGTGGGGTAACAAGTAGAATATTGGCCAGATGGTGCTGCTGAAAGAGCGTTGCGTAGGAATGTTGGTATTCCTCCACAGGTAAATCAGGTACAATCACACCATCAATACCTATCTCTGCACAACACGCACAAAACCGCTCCATGCCAAATTGTAATAACGGATTAACGTAGCCCATAAGAACGAGCGGCAACTCTACATGGCTGCGAATGTCTCGCAATTGCTCAAACAGCAGTTCAAGCGTCATGCCGTTGCGAAGAGCTTGTGCGCTGCTTTCTTGAATAGTCGGACCGTCGGCTATGGGGTCGGAATATGGAATGCCAATTTCCACCATATCTGCACCAGCACGCTCTAAGGCGCAAATAATGGTTGTGGTGTCGTTGCATCGGGGAAAGCCTGCGGTAAAATACACCGAAAGGACGTTGCGGGCTTTAGCAGCAAACAGTGTGGAAATGCGATTATGAGTGTGTGTGCTGGAATTCATACAGTGTGTGGTGTGGTGAAAAAAACGTTCAATATTACCACACAGAGCGTAATTTGCAAAATGGAAAAACGTCATTCTGTTGGGTATTGGCTACAAACAGCAATAAAGTGCGCCAGCAACGTAGATGTGCTGGGATGGTTCGAATTGTTAGCTCAAGCTATAAACATGTTTTCCGCTTGCGAACTATGAATATTTTTTCTGCTCACGGACTCACAAAATCGTTTAATGATGTTCCGCTTTTTGAAGACATTGCCTTTGGCATGAGTGTTGGCGAGCGCGTGGGCATTATTGGCTCAAACGGTGCTGGAAAAACGACGTTGTTGCAGATTATTGCTGGAGCAGAAGTGCCTGATGCAGGAACAGTGGCGTTTAACAAGGGTATGCGGTTTGAGTATTTGAGCCAAAATCCGACGTTTCCCAAGCCAATAACCGTGCTGGAAGCGGTGATGCAAGCCCGTACAACACCATTTACCCTGCTTAAACGCCATGCAGAACTGTGTGCGCTGCTGCATGACCGTACCGATGATGCGCTAAGTTCGGAACTCCACGACACCAGTATTGCCTTAGAAATGAACGGCGGGTGGACGCTGGAAAGTGATGCCAAAACTATCCTGCAAAAGCTTGGTGTGGCACGGTTTGACGATAATGTGCAACAACTGTCGGGTGGCTTGCGAAAGCGAGTGGCTATGGCAAATGTGTTGATGTCGGACGCAGATTTGCTCATTTTGGACGAACCCACCAACCACTTAGACGCAAACTCTGTACAATGGCTTCAAGACCGCTTGCAACACTCCCCCCGTGCTTTGCTGCTGATAACGCACGACCGCTATTTTTTAGATGCTGTTACGACACGCATTGTCGAACTTGAACGCCGAAAACTCTGGTCATACAACGGCGATTACGAATTTTATGTCGAGCGCAAGCAAGAACTTGTTGCCAACGAAACCGCTACTGCTGAACACCTGAAAAATCGCCTGCGGCGCGAGGTCGAGTGGCTCAAACGCGGCGCACGCGCACAACGAAAAAAGCAAAAAAGCCGTGTGGATTGGGTGGAAAACCTGCAAGAACGCCAAAAAATGCTTCGTGAGAACGTAGAACTCAAAAATATCAAAATCGAAGTTGGCTCAAAGTTCACAGGAAGCCAACTTGTGGATGCCGTCAACATCAGCAAACGCATTGGCGAACGATTTTTGTTTCAACACTTCACATACAAGGCTCTTCCGGGAGAACGCATCGGTATTATTGGTGCAAACGGTTCGGGGAAATCCACGCTGCTCAATATTCTTGCGGGAGAAATGCCGCCGGACAGTGGAACGGTGAAAATCGGTTCGTCAGCAAAGATTGGGTATTTTCGCCAAGAAAGCACCGATATTGCACCGACACAATCGGTGATTGGTGCCGTGCGAGAGATTGCCGAATACATAGATACAGGCGTGGGGCGCGACCGATATTTGTCGGCAAAAGATTTTTTAGAGCGATTTAATTTTCATCCGCGGCAGTTTAACGCGCTTGTGGGAAATTTATCGGGCGGTGAACGCCGCAGACTTGGCTTGCTGCGTGTGCTGATGAGCGACCCGAACGTGTTGCTATTAGACGAGCCAACGAACGACTTTGATATTCCCACACTTGGTGCGTTGGAGGAGTATTTGCAGCATTTTTTGGGCTGTTTAATTGTGGTTTCGCACGACCGAGCATTTCTTGACCGCACGGTAGAATACATCTATGCGTTCGAGGAAAATGAGCGTGGCGAGACGATTATCAAACAGTATCCGGGAAATTATTCGGCGTACTTGGAAACTGTTGAGCGCAAAAGTCAAGAGCAAGCCGAACAAGCAAAATTGCAAGAGCGGCGCGAGCAGCAAATGCGGGCTGCTGCTCAGGAACAGCCCAAAACTAATGCCTATCAACGCAAACGCGAGCTTGACCGCTTGGAGCGGGTGATTGCTGGATTGGAGAAAGAAAAATCGGAAATTGAAGCCGCGCTCAGTGCTGGTCATCAAATGGACTACAAAACGCTCACCGAACGAAGTAAGCGGCTGCTTGTGCTTCAACACGATTTGGATGCTGCTGTTGAGCAGTGGGTGGAACTCAGCGAGCATTTGTCGTCGAACTCCAACTAAAGCCAGCATAGCGTGAAGAAATAGTGCAAAGAATTTGTTCGCGTATTTCCACAAAAAGATGTGGAAAGGTGGTCGAATATTCATATATTTTCGTTCTGACAAACCTTGTGACAAACCTCGTTGCGGTATCCAGCCCCCTCCAGCGTAGGTGAAGACGGCAACAGTAGCAACCATAATGTCGTGACGGTAATATTTACGGCAACGATTACGGCAAAGAAAGTTACCCGTATGGTAGAGCAGCAACACATTCAACCGACACCCGATGCAATTCAGCCAGAAAACGGCTCGGAAGGTGCATGGATTCTGATAGTAGATGACGTACCAGTGAATCTTCAGGCTCTGGAAAGTATTCTCAAAACACGCGGCTTCCAAGTAGAAAAAGCAACAAGTGGTGAACAGGCATTGGCAAGCGTCAAAAACCGCCAACCAGACCTGATATTGCTTGATGTGATGATGCCCAAAATGAACGGCTACGAGGTCTGTCAGCATCTCCAAGCCAATCCAGAAACAGCAAAAATCCCAGTTATTTTTCTGACAGGGCGCAACGACTCCTACTCTATTATCAAGGGGTTTGCCGCCGGTGCATTGGACTACATTGTCAAGCCCTTTCACGCACCCGAACTCTTAGCCCGCATTAACACGCACTTGGAACTCAAACGTTCGCGCGACGTAATCCTGCGCTACAACACGCTGCTCGATGAAGAAAAAAAACGTGCCGAAGGGTTGCTGCTCAATATTTTGCCACCTTCGATAGCAACTCGGCTTCAGGCAGGTGAGCGCAATATTGCCGACAAATGCGAGAGTGCCACAGTGCTGTTTGCAGACATCGTGAATTTTACGCCACTTTCCGAGAAATATTCTGCCGAAGAAATTGTGAAGATGCTGAACTTGGTGTTTTCGGCATTTGACGGGCTGGCAGAAAAACATGGCGTGGAAAAAATCAAAACTATGGGCGATAGCTACATGGCGGCGTGCGGAATACCCATACGGCGCGACGACCACGCATTTGCTATGGCAAATATGGCGTTAGAAATGCTCGATGTGCTCAAAGAGTTTAACTCGGTTGCCAGTGAAAAACTGGGCGTACGTATTGGTATGCACTCTGGTCCTGTTATTGCAGGGGTGATAGGCGCGAAAAAATTTATCTATGATTTGTGGGGTGACACCGTCAATACCGCAAGCCGTATGGAATCGCACGGCGAAAAAGGAAAAATCCATGTAAGCGAAATCATCTATAACCAACTTGCTGCTACACACACTTTTGAAGAACGCGGAACGGTAGAAATTAAAGGCAAAGGAGCAATGAAAACGTATTTTCTGACTGGGAGAAAGTAGTACCCGCGAAGCACGTTCAACAAATTATGATGATGCACGAGACAATCTATTACGCTACACAGCAGTATTTTTGGGAGTTAATGGTATGAGCGTGAGAATTCTCAAGCCAGAGGGTGCACTGCCAATGCAAAATGACGGGCAGCTTGAAATCTTCTTTATTGGAACAGGAGCCGCTTTTGCGCACCAGCATTTTCACACCAATTTCCTTATTATCAAAGGCAGCAAGCATTTATTGGTGGATTTTGGCACGGCAGGTCCAATATCCTTTCCGACAACCACAGGGCGGCAAGCCGTGGACGTTGAGGCAATCTTGCCCACCCATAGCCATTTTGACCACACGGGGGGCATTGAGTATCTGGCACTGTTGAATAGGTATGTCGGTATGACCGCGTTTCAACGTCCAAAACTCAAAATGATTATCAATGAGCAGTACCAGCGCGTCTTGTGGGAAATGACGCTGCGCGGTGGCATGGAATGGAACGAAGTCAATCGTGAAGGTGAACGCCTGACCTTCGCGGATTTTTTTGATATTGTGCGCCCTACGCTTAAAGTCCAAATACCGCGTGAAATCTGGGAAGTGGACTTTGAAGGCATTCATCTGGAAATTTTCCGCACCAATCACCTTCCCAAACAACCGTTTCCTTGGCAGCAAGGATTTATCACCTATGGTTTGTTTATTGACGGTAGAGTGTTTGTGTCGGGTGATACAGTGTTTGATATGGAACTTATAGAAATGTACGCAGACCGTGCTGAATGGATGTTCCACGACAGCCAATTTACTCCCAACCCAGTCCACGCTTCATTGGTAGAATTGCGCGAATTGCCCGAACAGATTAAGAAAAAAATGTTTTTAGTCCACTATCCAGACAACCCTGAACAGCACGATATTACAGGATTTGCAGGCTGGACAAAACAAGGATATCGATACATTTTTGACTGAAACACCGAACCCTGTACGTTCACACAGTACATTTGAACAACTCTTGCAAGTGCATGATTGCAAGTGCATGATTGCAAGCGCACAGATTGTTCAAAGTTAATACCCAAGACGACTGAACCAACCAATGAGCGAAGTGCAAGATAGAAGTATGCCAGACCTTGAGCAATCCAATCTGCTGCCAGACTCGGATTTCGCACGCTTAGTCCACAAATTTGCCTTGCAAGGCAGTAAAGCACGGTTGGACTTACCCATGAGTACACTGATGGGTCTGCAATGCTCTTCTCAAGACCTTGCATTGTACGCGCATATTTCCCCATTTCACTGGCAAGCCTCTGCTCGTTTAGCCACTATGCTTACTACCGAATCGCAAGACGAACTTGCAGAATTGCACTGGAACGCCGTCATGGCAAACGTTGCTGTAACGGGCGAGTTTTTTTGGCGCTCGTCGTCGCTCAGAAAATTAAAAAAACTCCAAGACCACTCCCAGCGGGCATTGCAACTGGCAAACATTAACTATTGCTTTTGGAATCCCACCATTGAAGCCTTTTCCGACTGTTTGCAGCGGCGAGATTTGACGGAATTGGAACGCCTTATCATCACCTACGGCGAAGCGTGTTGTTTTGCCGTGCGAAAAGATGAAGAGCGGTTTGAACATTCAGCAGAACGTTTTTGCGCTCTTCTTCAACCCGACAAGGCTGAGATTCCCGCATTGGTCGCGCCGGCATATCACCTTATTCAACTGTTGAGGCAAATAGGCAAATCATCGTCTGCCGTAACGGTTTCGCTTCTGGACTACATCCAGCACGTGCGCACTCATCACTCTTCGCCGTACATGCGGCTTCATGCAGACATTTTGTTTATTGAAGACACGCTGATTTCGGCATACTGGGGCGGCAGTATTCATCAAAAAATTGATTGGACGCTGCAAGCACTGAATACTTTAGGCTTTGCCGTTACCTGCGGCACTTCTACGGCGTGGTATGGCTATTTGCAGTATGTGATTGCCCAGCGCAGTTCCTACTCTGGCATCTACGATGTCGCCCGCGAGATGATTACCGACCTTGAACGCCAGCACTCGCCCTATGCTCTGGGAGCTAAAGGATATTATTTGGCAGAGTTAGAAAAATTTGACCAGTCCTCTGATGTCTATGAAGAGTTTTTGCGGCAAGTCGAACGTGAGCAAGCTGCTGCACACCGTGGCGAAATAGACCATCCGCCTGTGGTCAAACAAAGCGATATGGCGTTTTGTTATTACTATGCGGCGCAGTCCTTGTTTCATATGCGCTCCCAAACATCATCGCATTTTTCTCGCACATTGCCGCTTGACGTTGAAGACACTGTGGCGCGGTGTGCTGAAATGATTGAAAAATTCTTTGTGTGGTCGGAATATCTTTCTGCTTCTGCTCGAAGAGTGTTAAACGAGATTTGCCGAGCCATGCAGGCAGAACTTAACGAAGACCTGTCTACGGCTGTGGAACACTACGAACGGTACTTGGAGTTTTTAAGCGACGATGATTACATCAGCCGCATCAAAACGCTTTCGCGGATTGCTCAAATTTATGCCGAAGAACTCAACAACTTTGAAAAAGCCAATGAGCACTTGCAAACGCTCAAAAAGTTGTTGCCGACAATTCAAAAAAACTCTTCCATTCCCCTTGAACAAATAGACACCGAAACTTCGCGCAACCAAGCGACGACAGTGCAACTCTGGCTCACCAATTACTCGCTGAAAGCAACACAAAAGGTGCTTTCTGCACTGGATACCGTTACAAGCCAACTGGCAAGCGCGTATCAGTTGGTGGAAGAGCAAAACAACAAGCTCACCGAAGTCAATCACAATTTGGTCGAACTCAACAACGAAAAAAACGAGTTTTTGGGCATTGTTGCCCACGACTTAAAAAGTCCGTTGTCGGGTATTGTGCTGGCGATAGATATGCTCGAAAAGTACGTGACGCGCATGACGTTCGACCAACGCCAGAAAAAGCTCCAAGATATTCGCCATACTGCACAACGTATGAGCGGCATTATTACGAATTTGCTGGACATCAATGCCATTGAAACGGGCAAATTTAACTTTACGATGACTTCGTTCAGCTTTACGGAAGCTGTGCGGCGCATTGTAGAGGATTATCAAGAGCGGGCTTCAGTGAAAAACATTATGCTGCATTTTGCTGCATTGGACGACTATCCAGCCTTTGCCGATGCCAATGCGACAGCGGAAATTTTAGATAACTTGATTTCCAATGCCGTCAAATACTCGCCACACGGCAAGAACGTGTATGTGCGCGTTCTGGCAAAAGGCAACCGTGTGCGGTGTGAAGTGCAGGACGAGGGGCCGGGCCTGAGCGAAGAAGACAAAGCAAAGTTGTTTGGGAAGTTTGCGCGATTGAGCGCAAAACCAACAGGCGGCGAACATTCAACAGGGTTGGGGCTTTCGATTGTGAAGAAACTTGCCGAGACGATGCACGGTAATGTCTGGTGCGAATCCGTGCTTGGTCAAGGCGCAACGTTTGTCGTGGAAATGCCCATGCAAGCTCTTGAAGCGACACTTGCTGTACAGACGTAGCCGGCAGTGCTGATACAGCGTTGATACGGCACTAACACAAGCAATAGACTTCTTTCAGAAGTGCCTTCAACTCCGTCCCTCTCCAGTGGGAGAGAGTGCTTGAAGCAAGGCGGAAAGCGGGTGAGGGCATTGCCAATACCTACTTTTGAAAGAAGTCTCAATGATGATACGGTTAGGACTTTCGCACCAATAGGGAACAAGGGGTTGCAACCCCTTGTTTTTACACAACGGCAGGTTCTTTTTCTCCTCTGCGGTCGCCCACGCTTTTTGCTGCGTTCTCGCGCTTTTCTTCTCGTCCGTTGCCTTTGTCTGCGCTGTTCCTTTCAGGATGTTTTTCCAAGCTTCGCTCGTAGCGTTCGTTGCGTTCAGCCTCGCGTTGTTTGTCGAAACGCTCGTAGGCATCAATAATTTCCGCCACAAGCCGATGCCGCACTACGTCTGCCTTTTCGAAATAGACAAACGCAATGCCCGGAATGTTTTGCAGCACGCTTTGCACGTGGATAAGCCCGGAATCGCTTTTGCGCGGCAAATCTGTTTGGGTGATGTCGCCGGTGATGATAAGTTTTGAATTGCGCCCCATGCGCGTCAAAAACATCTTCATTTGCGTTGTGGTGGCGTTTTGGGCTTCGTCCAAGATAATGACCGAATTGTTCAGCGTTCGACCACGCATATAAGCAAGCGGGATAATTTCCACAATGCGCTTTTCCATCATACTCTTGAGTTTCTCTGCCCCCACCATTTCTGTTATCGCGTCAAGTAACGGGCGCAGGTATGGGTCAACTTTTTCCATGTAATCGCCAGGCAAAAATCCCAAAGATTCGCCTGCGTCCACCGCTGGGCGCGTGAGGATAAGGCGGATAACCTCGCGGTTTCGCAGTGCTGCCAGTGCCATTGCTACGGCAAGATAGGTTTTGCCTGTTCCCGCCGGACCAATAGCGAAGACGATGTCGTTGCTGCGAACTTGCTGTACGTACAGTTTTTGTGTGGGCGTGCGGGCTTTGATGGTTTCGGAGTTTGCAATGTAGATGACGGAATCCTGCGGTTCTGAGCTTGGTGTGGGGATATTTGGGGCTGCCGCAGATTGTTGGGGCTGTTTGTGTGCATCCAGCAAATCCAGTACCGTAAGAACATCATCAGAGTTAAGTGTTCCTGTGCGACGAATGATGTACTGCAATTCGTTCAGGACTTTTTCAATTGTGCGAACCTCGTTGCCTTCGCCGCGCAGCACGACGGTGTTGCCCCGCACGGTGATAGTGGAATCAAAGCGATTCTCCAACAGTTGAAGATTGCTGTCGTTGTAGCCAAACAATGCCAGAATATCGGTATTGTCTATGCGAATTTTTTTTTCGACAAAATCCATCGTATATCAGAAGGTTGTGGATGATGAATGAGTAGTGTTTGCATGGCTACACGATTGGCTGATACACGACGCGGCGTTATCGTTGCAACAACTGGTGGAGCGCAGCCGACACTTCGGGAAAATTAAAACGAAAACCTGAGTTAAGCAACGATTTTGGTACAATTCTTTGACCGCCCGTCAAGGCTTCTGCTGCTTCGCCAAGAACAAGGTACAGCGCGAACTCTGGCACAGAAAACAACGACCAACAAGGTCGGTGCAGGGCATTGGCTAAGGCTTGGGAAAAGTCGAGCATTTGCACTACGCCCGGAGCGGCAAGGTTATATGCGCCCTGCAACGACGGCTGCTCCAGCGGAAACGCCAGACCACGCACAAGGTCGTCTATGTGAATCCATGGCATCCACTGTTTGCCCGAACCAAGCGGCATTCCCAAGCCCAATCGAAATGGCAGTGCCATGCGCTCTAACGCCCCGCCCCGAGACCCCAAGACAATACCGATGCGCGGATTTGCTACGCGAACGCCCAGAGCTGTTGCTTGCTGGGACTCTTGCTCCCATCGCACGCAAATTTCTGCCAAAAAATTTGTTCCCGCCGGTGCGCTTTCGTCCGTCTCTTCATCAAAACGATTGCCGTAATATCCCACTGCCGACGCAGAAACAAACACCGTTGGGCGTTCGGAAGCATCAAGCGCAGCCATTGCTTGCACGAGCGCACGGGTGGAATAGACGCGGCTGTCCATGAGCCGTTGCTTGACCGCATCTGTCCAGCGTCCGTCAAAAATGCCTTCACCCGCCAAATGCAGCACGGCTTGAGCCTTCGCAAGCTCGGTTTGCCAAGCAGTCGCTGCTGCATTGGGACGATGAACAGGCACTTCTTGCAGCAGCGATGCGCCAGCATCCCACTGCATATAGCGCACACGTTGTTGTTCGTCGGCGTGGGTGTTGGTGTCCGGTGTACTGCGGCGCGTGAGGATGGTGAGCGAGTGTCCCTGCTCCAGCAAATATGCCGTTAAGTGGCGACCTATAAATCCTGTGCCGCCCGTGAGGAGAATGTGCATAGACGTTTGTAAACAATACAGTGAATAATCGTTGATGAATTCCGTGCCCGAAGGTTTGCCCAATTGCTTTGAAAGCCGTAATTTTCGTGCAAACATTGCACAACAAGCAATGAAGTTGTCTAAAGTTTTAAGCGCAGAGAACGCCGAGGGCGCAGAGAAGCAGGACAATATCTTGTTCCCCACTCGTCGAACATACTTTTCTCTGCTCATAATTTCTCTGCGTTCTCCGCGCTCTCTGCGCTCATTGTTAAAATGTTAGACAACTCCAATTTTTATTCACAAACCAGCAAATGCTTCAATGAAAACAAAATTAGACATTGCCAAAAACTGGCTTCCGCGCTATACGGGTATGAATATTGACGAATTTGGGGACTACATCTTGATAACGAATTTTGGCGATTACGTGGCACGCTTTGCTAAACAATTTAACTGCGATGTCAAGGGCGAAGGGCGAGCAATGCAAGCCACAACGAATTCGGCGGGCTTAACGATTATCAATTATGGCATGGGGTCGGCAAACGCGGCGACGATTATGGATTTGCTGGTAGCGCGTCAGCCCAAGGGCGTGTTATTTCTGGGGAAATGCGGTGGATTAAAGGATTCCACAGAAATTGGTCACTTCATTTTGCCCATAGCCGCTATTCGTGGTGAAGGCACAAGCAACGACTATCTACCGCCGGAAGTGCCTGCTCTGCCGTCGTTTAAGCTGCACAAGTTTGTTTCTGACAAAATCGTGCAGCACGGGCAAGAATACCGCACGGGGGTTGTTTACACCACCAATCGCCGCGTGTGGGAATGGGACGAAGCCTTCAAAGAACGCCTGCGCAAGCTCTCGGCTATTGCCATTGACATGGAAACTGCAACGGTGTTTATTGTGGGTCATGCCAACGAGATTGCGCGGGGCGCGTTGCTGCTTGTCTCCGACGTTCCCATGACTCCCGATGGCGTAAAAACTGAGGAGTCCGACAAAAAAGTGTCGCAAAATTTTGTGGATTTGCACATCAAAATCGGCATTGAAGCCATGACGGAAATTGGCACCAAAGGGGAAAAAATTAAGCATTTTCAGTATTGAGTTTGTGCAGTCGGTCAGTATGTATCGTGGCTGCATGCCCATGCCATACTCATTTTACCAGCAGGCAACGGCTGTGGTTGCCCGAGAACTGTTGGGCAAGGTTCTTGTTGTGGAGCGTGGGGGAATACGGCTCGCAGGGCGTATTGTGGAAACCGAAGCCTATTTGGCGGAAAACGATGCCGCCTGCCATGCTCACCGTGGCAAAACGCCGCGCAACGCGCCCATGTTTGCCGCTGGCGGCGTGGTGTATGTTTATCGCATCTACGGAGTGCATTGGTGCTGTAACGTGGTTACAGAAACCGAACATCGCGGTTGTGCCGTGCTGATTCGTGCGGTAGAGCCACTGGAGGGCATAGAAGAAATGGCTCGACGACGCGGTATCATTCTGCCTCAAGGATTGACCAGCCAGTTTACACCCAACGACTTACCACTACCCACAACACTGCTCAACTTGTGCAATGGTCCGGGCAAACTTGCTCAAGCACTGGGCTTTACGGCAAACGACAATCTGCGGTCGCTGCAAAGCTCTGAACTCTGCATCGTGCCCGAACCCACCTCGCTCACGCCTTTCATTTGTGGCGTTTCAGCACGTGTGGGCATTACCAAAGCGCGGGAGTTACCGCTTCGGTTTTTCTGTGAGGGCAGCCCGTTTGTCTCAAAGGGCAAGCCTTCAGCGTGAAGTTGCGGCGCAGCCCGTTGTACCGCTTTTGCTGGCTATCGCTTGCGCTGAGTGGAGGGCTGAACAGATGATTGCTGCTTGTGGTTTGGTGCTGCTTGCTGCATAAGGGCTTCAATAGTCTCAACTGTGCGGGGAAGGCGTTCAGAGAGAATAATTGGCTCGCCATTGGTGATAAGAATGTCGTCCTCAATACGAATACCAATGTTCCACCAACGCTTGTCGCACGGGCTTCCAGCGGGAATGTACACGCCCGGCTCAACGGTGATGACCATGTTGGGTTGCAGTGTGGTGTTGGTCTGGGAATCGTGAACATCCAAGCCAAGACAATGCGACGAACCATGCGGGAAATACCATTTATACTGCTCTGGCTGTTCGTCGTTGTTGGCAATAATGCCCAATGTTTTCAAGCCTCGCCGAAGCACTTCCACGATTTTGCTGTGCGGATATCGCCAGTCTGCGCCCGGTGTACATTCCCGAATGGCGGCGTTTTGCGCTTCCAGCACGAGATTGTACAGTGTGCGCTGTTCGGCGGAAAATTTGCCAGAAACGGGGACGGTGCGGGTGATGTCCGCCGAATAGCCGTGATATTCCGCGCCGCAGTCCATCAGTACCAACTCGCCGTGCTGCATCCGACGACGGTTTTTCGTATAGTGCAACACACACGCATTGCCGCCTGAGCCAACAATAGACGGATAGCCCACATCCTCCGCGCCCAAGCGTTTGAATGTGCCTTCCACAAGAGCCTCTGCTTCGTATTCGCCCATCCCCGCTCGCACAGCTTTGATGGTTGCCAAATGTCCTTCAACGGTGATGTCTATCGCCTTTTTGAGTAATCGCAGTTCGGCACTGTCTTTGATTTCACGCTGTCGGGTAATCTGTTTGCGCTGCCACCGCACGACCACGTTGGGCTTGAGTGCCGTCAGGCGTTGGCGAACAATGCTGTCTATGGAAAGCGCGTCGTGGCTTACAGGAATCTGTACCGACGGCGTGGGCAATCCCATAAGAACAACCGTGTCGGTCTTGCGCAAAGCCTCGCCAAGGATAGTTTGCCAATGGTCGAAGTGTAAGGTTTTTATGCCCAAAAGCTGCTCGGCGCGTTCAGCACCAAATGTTACACCCGTCCAGAGTTCTTCTGCAGGATTGCGTGGCTGCACAAGCAGTACGTCATGAACAATCTCGTTGCCAATGCTGATACCGTTCGGGATAAGGAAAAGCACACTGTGGGCTTCGGGAAAACCTGTTAAGTACAGCATATCGCTGTTTTGCCGATACTCGTAATTCACGCTGTTTTGCCGATTACGAACATCGGCTGCGAAGACCAGTATCAGCGAACGGTTGGAAAATGCCTGCCTTAACCGTTCGCGGCGGTGTTTGTACATTGCTGGCGGAATGTCATCGTCGGCGCGAAGTTCTGCTTCATAACGAACGTTCGGTGGTTGAGCCTGTACGGATATGGTTGTCCACAGCGTGAGCATGTACACTGCTCCGAGAGCAGAAATCAGGCTGCCAAGAACGCCAACGAGCGCAGCGTGCAGCCCTGTGAAGCCTTTGCATTGTAAACACGGATATTCTAATTGAAGCATACGCAAGAGAGATTTTTTTGTGTATATTTGCCGCCGTTGCTACTTGGCTTGACGTTTAAGCATGACAAGTGCATGTGTAGTGGCAAGGTTGCTTGGAAGTTACAGCCAAATATGCACAAAACTCAGAGAATTTTTCACGGTGCTTGGAGTGCTGCACGAAATTGTTCGCGCAGTTTCGCCAATGCCACACTTATCCGCACACCGCCTTAGCATCCGAATCCTATGCAAAACCGTACAACACTGCCCGAATGGAAAGCACTACAAAAGCACTACTTCGTCGTGAGCGATTTGACGTTACGCGAGCTGTTTGACGAATCGCCACACCGTTTTGATAAGCTCTCGCTGCGCTTTCAGGACATGCTGGTGGATTTCTCCAAACAGCGCGTAACCGAAGAAACCATGGCATTGCTGGTGCAGTTGGCGCAGTGGTGCGGCGTGGAACATATGCGCGAGGCAATGTTCGGCGGCGAAGAAATCAACATCACCGAACGCCGCGCTGTGCTGCATGTGGCTCTGCGTAACGTGTCGGGCAAACCCGTGTTGTACAAAGGTAAGGATGTGATGCCTGAGGTGCGGGCAGTGCTGGAGCAGATGAAAACCTTTTCAACAGCACTCCGCACAGGTGTGCTAAAGGGCTTTACGGACAAGGCATTTACCGATGTAGTAAACATCGGTATTGGTGGCTCGGATTTAGGTCCAAAAATGATTTGCGAGGCACTCAAACCATATACACGCAGTGCTGCTCAAGGCGGCGCGGGAACGTTGGACGCACCGCACGTGCATTTTGTGTCCAATGTGGACGGCACGCATATAGCCGAAACCTTGCGCCAGTGCAATCCCGAAACAACGCTCTTTATCATTGCCTCGAAAACTTTCACCACCCAAGAGACGATGGCAAATGCTCAAACAGCACGGGAATGGTTCTTGCAGCACGGCGGCACTTCAAACGATATTGCCAAGCACTTTGTGGCAGTCTCCACCAACGCCGATGCCGTTCAGCAGTTTGGCATTGACACGAACAATATGTTTGTGTTTTGGGATTGGGTCGGTGGGCGATTTTCGCTCTGGTCGGCCATTGGCTTGCCGATTTGTGTGGCAATTGGCTACGAGGGGTTTGAAGAACTCCTGCGCGGCGCACACGCTATGGACGAACACTTCCGCTCTGCACCGCTTGAGAGCAACCTTCCCGTGATTTTGGGCATGATAGATGTGTGGAACACGACGTTTTTTGGTGCTGAAACGCACGCCGTGCTGCCCTACGACGAATATTTGCGCTATTTGCCGGCGTATTTGCAGCAAGGAGAAATGGAAAGCAACGGCAAAACTATTCAGCGTAATGGTCAGCGCGTGGAGTGGCAAACTAACGAAATTGTCTGGGGCGAAGCAGGGACAAACGGTCAGCACGCCTTCTACCAGCTCATTCATCAAGGCACAAAACTAATACCTTGCGATTTTATAGCTCCTGCACAGTCGCACAACCTTCGTGATGTGCGCGGTGGCGACCACCACCTGAAACTGCTCGCAAACTTTTTTGCCCAAACAGAAGCCTTAGCATTTGGCAAAAACGCTGATACGGTGATTGCAGACTTGGAACGTGAAGGCAAAACGCCTGAAGAAATCGAAGCCTTGTTACCCCACAAAGTTTTTGACGGCAACAAGCCCACCACCTCTATCTTGCTCAAGCGCGTCACACCGTTTTCGCTTGGTGCGCTGGTGGCAATGTATGAGCATAAAATTTTCGTCAAAGGTGTGGTGTGGAATCTGAATTCGTTCGACCAATGGGGCGTTGAACTTGGCAAACATCTTGCAAGCCGCATCTTGCCTGAGCTACAAACTGCCGACACTATCACTACTCACGACAGCTCAACCAACGGACTTATCAATACGTGGAAAGCCATGCGTGAGTAACCACGAGCTCTGCAAGGGAGTTTTTTTGATGAGCGAGAATTCTCGATGAGCGAGAAAAAGCCATCCACGCTTGCGGCAGCAACAAATGTGTTTCCCATTCGTAATTATACTCACGTAGCATTTGCTACTACTTGTTTACCACAGTGTTTTACCACACAACCGCAGGAGGGTAGCCATGAACTGCATTATGCTCACCACGCTTGTTGTTATATGGGGATGGTTGTTCCCGCTCGTTAGTCTTGCACAAACCAGTACGCCCCAGACTACTCAGCAAATCGCCCAAGCTGGCGGACTGCTGGACGACGCACAGCTGGAAGCACAGCCCACCTACCGTTCGCTTCAAGAAGCACTGAAAGAACCAGAAAAAGTCTATAAACTGAATGTGTTTGGCATGAACCTGAGTGTGCTGCCGTCGCAAATAGGCACGTTGGTTAATTTGCAACGGTTGGACGTTGGTGGCAACGCCTTGACAACCATACCGTCGTCGCTTGGGCAGTTGAAAAATTTACAAGAACTGAACCTGAGCGGCAACCGTTTGGTGAATATTCCGCCTGTGCTTGGTAATCTATCAAATTTGCGGGAATTGAATCTGAACAATAATCTGCTCGTGGCACTGCCGAACGACCTTGGACGGCTAACGCGCTTGGTGAAACTGGATGTGGCTTCCAACCAGCTCAAAGACCTGCCCAGCGACCTCGGACGGCTTGTGCGCTTGCAGGTGTTGGACGCAAGTGACAATCAACTCAAAACTGTTCCCAAAGAACTTGGCGATTTGCCCGCGCTGCAACGCCTCTTGTTGTGGAACAATAAACTCACGCGGCTGCCAGTGGAACTTGGCAAATTGTCTGCCCTGCGTGAGTTCAGTATTGCAGAAAATCCTAACATTAACCAAACCGATCTTGCAAAACTTCGTAAAGCACTGGCTAAAGCCGAAATCATCGAGTAATGTGGCTAAGTGCTAAGCGGCTAAACTATGCCGCGAGCAGAAGCAATAACACTGTGCAAGCGTTCAAGCATCTGTTCGGCGGCGTTGTCCCAATCGAATTGCCGTGCGAAGCGTATTGCGCCCAGACTGAGGCGTTCTCGTAACGCATGATTTTCCAACACCTCAAGCAGTGTTGCGCTGAGTTCTTCAATGTTGCCGTATTCGTACAGCAAGCCGCTTTCATTGTGGCTAACCGAATCCCGCAGACCGGGCGAATTTGCCGAAATGACGGGTGTTCCGCAAGCATTTGCCTCAATGTTGATAATGCCCCAACCTTCTTTCATGGACGGATTAACCATGCAGTGCAGTTGTCCAAGATAACGCGCTTTTTCGTGTTCGGCAACATATCCCAGAAACTTCACCGAATCTTGTACACCGAGTTGATGTGCTATCTGGCGGAGCTCTTTTTCTGCATCGCCTTTGCCCATAATGCGCAGCTCTGCGTCTGGCAAATGCTCTCGAACTTTTGCAAAGGCTTGGATAAGGTGATGAACGCTTTTGTAGCGTTTCAGCCGTCCTAAATAGCCAATAGTGGGGCGGTGGGGTTTTGCACCGAGAGCAAAAGGAAAAGCAGATTGCGTGATGCAATTGTGAATGATGGAGATGGCACTGTTGTCAAATCCCCGTGCGACAAATTCGTGGGCGGTGCTTTCGGAAACAACGGTGAGCGGTGTGTGCTTGTACACGTGGTTTAAGAGCCACTCTGAAGCGTACACGTACAGCCCAGCCAGCACACCTGCTTCGACAAAAATGCTTTTGCCAAACAAGTGATGCGCTAAGACCAGCAAAGGTTTTCTGACGTATAACGGCGTGTAGAATGGGATTTTATTCACGTCATCCACTACCACATCGTAATCCTCGTGCTGAAAACGCCTGAGATACCGCCATGGAACACAAGCGTTGAACGTGTTGCGTTGTCCCTCTCGAATCACACGCAAGCCATCCACCATTTCTTCGCGGGGCGCGTTGGGGAAATGGGAGCAGTACAAGGTGACCGAATGCCCACGTGCGGCAATACGGGAAAAAATTTCGTGGAGGTGCGTTTCTGCGCCGCCGGCAAACGGGTGCGTTCTGTCCTGCCAATTCAACACAAGAATCTTCATCTTACGAAGACCTTCCCCCGAAACTGCGCCCGAACGAACCTGAGCGTGAGCCACTAAATGACCCTGAGCGTCCAGCGCGAATACCACTGAGGCTGCCCGAAGAACTGCGCCGAACTCCGACAAATCCAAAGCCCGTTGGACGCTGCCGTCCAACGCCTGCTGCTTTGCCGCCCACCATGCTGGACGAAAAGAGCGTTGGGCGGCGTGTGGCGCGGTATGAAGGGCGCGAGGTGTAGTTTGTGGTAAACGACGACGAGGGCATCCGCGACACGGGCGGCAAAGCCCGAGCATAGCTGTACACAGAATAATGATAAAAAAACCATGGTGAAAACATCGGTCCGCCACCGTAATAATACACTGGATAGCCGCCCCCGTAGTAGGCTTGTTGTGGCGGAGTGTTCTGGACTGGCTGCTGCGGCTTCTGTGCGCCAGTATTCAGTGCAGAAGAAGCCGCTGTGGTGCTGGAAGCAGCGGCACTGGAAGCAGCGGCACTGGAAGCAGCGGCACTGGAAGCAGCGAGGCTTGAAGCTGCATTTGAGGCTGCCTGCTCACTGTTGGGCTGAAAGCGCGAAAGAGGCAGCAAGGACACCTGTATCCCTTTGTCTGCGTAAAGCGCAAACTCTTCGTTCAAATCGTCCAACTCCTTTGTTTGTGCTTCGCTTGGAACGGCATAGAGAATGTTGGTGATATGCAGCGTTTTCAGGTTTTCTTCGGTGGGCAGCTTTGCCATATAGCGATTGTCGAACTGGCTGTCTGCATCACTGTATGGCGCAAGGCGGTTGCTGTCCAGCACAAGCAATGCGGGAGCTTTTGCGGGGCGTGTACTGCTTTTTTCGACGATTTCTTGGGCGTAATATAAAAGTGCGCCAAGTGTTTGCTGTGACTGCACCACCCCAAGCGGATGCGGCCAGTTGTCAAAGGTCAGCACAGGCTGCACCACATCGGCAAGTGCAGCAGCAAATGCCACTGCTTCCGCGCCCGGAATATCTACCACGAGTAATGTGGTTGTTGGGTCTTGCGATTCGGTGAGTACGGCTTTCATACCCAGTCCCCGTGAATATGCCTCAGCCATAGCAGGCGAAAAAACAGGCTGCATGAGATTCCTCAACGTTTCCTGACCCAGTGATTGCAGCAGCGTTGGCACAAAATAGGGTTTCCATTGGCTGGCAGCTTCGGTGGGCTGATATGCCCGTACAAGTGCTGACGCTTGGGTGAACGTCTTCCATGTAGTAGAGCGTTTGCTATCTACCTGCTGTGCATGTGTGAGAGCAAGATTTCGGTCGGTTGAACCCACGTTCCAACCCTCTTGCTGTTGTAGTTCTAAGGCTTGTGTTTCGCCTTCCTCGTCATCATTGCTGCACGCATACACCAGCCCTACAATGCCTACGCCGATGGCGGTATTGCGGAGCAGTGTGCGGCGCGAAAGCATTCGTGTCCACCACGAGCCTTTTTCGGTCTCGAAACTGCTTTTGTCAGAGTATTGATTACTGTTGTTCATACAAACTCCTGTTTCTGTTGAGCATACTCTGTCGAGCTCTGTCGAGCATGGTTGCTCATAGAATGTAGAGATATAGCCGCTGTTGGTCAGCGCGTTGCTATTGTGATTGTGCTGCTATCACGCTGTTGCCGTATGCTTGAGACTATCATGGTGTTCGCGCCTAACGAAGGTTGCTGCCGAAACTGCCCGGTAGTCTGTTGCTTGCATCGAAAGCCGTGTGTAAATTCCGCTTGCTTTGCCTCCGATGACGTACACGCCATAATTCGGGATTGCTACTGGCGATTCTGGCGTGGGAGTTTCGCCCACTGGTTTCTCTGGTTGCGCTTCAAAAAACCGTTGTACTATCCAGCGTTCGGGCACAGCCAATTCCAACGCTTGTTGCCACTGCTCTTGGCTGACAAAGTTGCCTACAAGAACTTCATCGCCTTCGCAGCCATAGTCGGATTTTAATACCCATTCGTCTTTGCACAGAGCGTGAACATCAAGGTCTGTAAACCGCCACGTCTCAGGAATGTAGGCTGCAATTGCGGCTTGTGCTGCTGTGGAAAACCGGTGTATATGTTGCCAACAAAACGCCATAGAGAGCTTGTTTTGCGTGATGACCGCTCCGAACGGATTGACAACGGCACACGTTCCGGCATACTCTGCCGCAAGAAGCGCGTACAAAGGCTTTTCCAACGGGTCGGGGTCGGGAAAGCCTTCTGTATCTTTCCACACAGGCAACCGTTCTGTCCACCAGTCGGTTTTGTAATGGCGCACAACCACGTCGAGCGGTACACCAAACAGAGCTACGCGATGCTGGGGGTGCGTCGTAAGATTAAACGGTGAACCCATTATCACTCGAAAACCTGCCTGCTCAAGCCACGTTTTGTAGAGCGTAAGCATGGCAAGGTCTTCGGGCATTTCCGTTGGATACACGATGCCAAGCGTTGGCGTACTCACCGGTGCATCCACACCAGCTCTGTACGATTGCCACACCATTGCCGTAAATCGTTGAACAAATTCTGCGTTCGGATTGACAAGGTAATCTGTTTGCTGCTCCGACGGATGCTCGTCGGACGAATTGGACGAAGGCAGCAGCATGTCGTTCAGCAGCACGGCTTCGGCTTCGCCGCTTGGTGTGTCGGAATTCATCTCGCAAGTTTGGATGCGCTCGTGGTCGCATAAAAACATATCCAAGCGTGCAATGCCGTGCCAACGCCCGCCCGATGATTGCCAAAGCAGTTCTTGATACGGTGTCAGGCGAAAAAATTCTTGTCGGAGTTGCGGTGTTTCCCAAAGTACCTCACAAAGTTCCTCATAAACACTGGCGAGTTCTTCGGCGGCACGTTGCAGACGTGTGTAAGTGCTTTCTGGCAGAATAATTGGCGTTAAGCGAAAACGCTCCTTGCCTTCCACCCAAGGGTCGCTGATAATACCGTTACGCTGAAGGGCATCGGCAAACGCAGTATATGTGGTAAAGCGTTGGAGAGAAGGCGGAGAATAGAGGAGATTCTTCACAACATTATGCACGATGCCTGTTTAACGGTACTATTTGGGTTAAGCCCGTTGGTTCACCAGCGTTATGACAACCGTGCAATCATCATGGCTGCTGCCACATAGCTCACGGCTTCAATAACTCCGGCATTGATGTTTTTGTCTTGGCTAATTTCCGCATCTAAACGTCCGCCGTAAATGTTAAAACCACCACCAAGCAGTAATCCCTGTACTAAAAATTGGCGAATAGGATAGAGTGCGAACACGGTTGCCAGAGCTTTTGCAAAACCCACGAGGCTTTCTTTGTAGCCCGCAAAATCGCCTTCAATGGCGTGACCAACGATAATGCCGACTGCAATCATAATGCCTGCATAGCTCAATGCCGCCGCAACGTTTGCTTCTAAAATTTCTTTCACGTCATCGTATGCCGTCAATTGTCGAAACAGCCACGTAATAACGAGCAAGCACAACTGCCCAATGATAAAAAACAGCACTGCCGCCAAAAAACTTCCGCCCTTGGCTTCGCCCGATACACACGCCGCAATGATAATTGCTGTGGAAACATAACTACCCGCTACCACAATGCCCACTGCAACATTGCCTTCGCGGACAGCTTGGAGTGCGTTGGTTGAAATAAAAAATCGCTGCGAACTTGTTGCTACTAACGCCAAAATAATAATGCCACCAATTCCATAGCCAAGCACTGGAATCACATCGCCCAGAATAGTGCCCTGACCTTCGCCGCTTAAGACCGCCGCCGTGATAAGCAGTATTCCCATCAGATAGCCTGCTGATTGAATACCAATGGCGGGATTATCTTTCTCGACCAAAGATTCTATCAAGTGAACGTTCATCACTAATTGATTGACCAAGCGGGCAACCACCACTAACAATACCGTTGCACAGGTCACAAAAAAAGGAATTTGCCAGTTCATAGTTCACAGGTGGTTGGTTAGTGAAGGGGGCGTTGTTTGCAGGGGCATAGAGCGTTTGAAGTATGCCAAAGTGTTATTCTTCAAGAGGTGGTGCAATGGGCAAATCCACATATACCTTCGTAAAATGCTCTAACTCGCTTTCTATATGAAAATTGCCGTTGTACAGTTCAACCAGTTTTTTGACAATTGCCAGTCCTAACCCTGCTCCTTGCTGTTCATGTTTTTTGCGTTCAAACTGGTTAAATGGGCCTATGAGTTTAAGGTCTTCGGGTTTCATGCCGCGCCCGTAGTCAGTAATCTCTACGTGCCAGAGACCGTGTGCTACCTGACCTTTGACCTCGATGCGGCTTCCGGCATCGGAAAACTTCAGAGCATTGCTCATCAGTTCGTCGACGATTTTGCAAAAATGATGGACGGATATGGCAAGGTCGGTTTCTTCCACGTCAACAGTTACATCATCAGTGCGTCCCAACGCTATGGCTTGGGATTCGGCAATATCGCTGATAGTAGAAGCCAGTCCAACCGTGCGCTGCTTTTGCAATGCTCGTTTTTCTTCTTCATTGGCTGCAAGTGCTTGAATTTGCGTAAACACGAGGAAATTTTCTGCAAGGTGATGCAGCCGTTTGGCAGAGTCTCGAATGCTCAGTGAAAGCATCTCGATGTCTTCGATATTCATCTGTTCGCCGGCTTTAATAGCTTGCATCATTTCTACCAGCACATTCGACAAGCCCAGCAGACCATTGAGCGGAGTACGGAATTCGTGAGGCAGGGCATAGATGATATTTTCAAACACCTTAATAAGCTCGTCGCCAATAAAGTCGTGGATGTCTTCGACCTTGTCCAACTGCGTTTTGACCGCAGCAATGAGTTCATCGGTTGTAAAGGGCTTTGTCAGGTAATCGTTTGCTCCTAATTCCATGCCACGCCGTTGGTCAGGCTTTTCAGCTTTTGCTGTTAGGAAAATAAACGGTGTGGTTTTAAGTTCTGGCGTGGCACGAATCTGCTCCAGTGCGCCAAAGCCGTCCAGTCGCGGCATTGAAACGTCGCAAAGAATCAAATCGGGTTTTTCAGCACGCGCTTTTTCCACGCCCGCAAGACCGTCCTCAGCTGTTACGGTGATATACCCTTCAAACTGTAAGGTCGTTGCAATATCCTCGCGGATAAAATCCGTGTCGTCTATGACCAGAATCTTTTTCATGGCGTATAAACCGTTTGAAGTGAAATGCTCTTCGTACTTTCTATTGCTCAAGGTCTTGTTGCGCGTATGCAGCGTTGGCACTGAGTTCCGATTACGACTTTTTTGTGCTGGTTGCTTTTCTTGTTGAAGGGTTTTTGGTCGTTGATTGTTCCGCTGAAGCCTTTGCCGAAGCCTTCGTGCTGGATGCTTTTTTGGTGGTTGCCGATGGTGCCGAGCGTTTGGCAGAGGCTTTTTTGGGTTGAGCTGCTGCCAGCGCCTGTTCTTGCAGTGTTGTCTCGTCAATTCCTGCAAGCGTCAAGCAGTCTTGGAGCGTCAGCATATCGGGGGTTTTGTCTTTGGGCATTTTAACGTTGTGTTTACCCACAGCGATGTACGGTCCCCACCGTCCCTTCAAAATTTTCACCAATGGCTGCTCAGGAAATTCTTTGAGAACTTTTTCCAAATCTGTCTGCCGTTTTGCCAGTATAATTTCGATGCTGCGTTCGGCGGTAATGGTGTAGGGGTCGTCGCCCTTAGGAATCGAATAAAATGTGTTGTTGTGTAGCACGTACGGACCAAAACGCCCAATGGCAACTTTGATGTCTTTATCCTCAAATGTACCGACAACGCGCGGTAATTTAAACAAGTTTAAGGCTTCTTCCAACGTTATGGTGTCTAATGATTGCCCGGCTCGTAAACTGGCAAAACGTTTGTCGTCATCATCGGCATCGCCGATTTGCGCCACTGGACCGTATCGTGCCAGCCGTGCATAGACGTTTTTCCCGCTTGCAGGGTCAGTGCCAAGCAAGCGTTCGCCGCTTTGGCGGTCGGCACTGTTGGTGGTTTCTTGCACCACTTGATGAAAAGGAATATAAAACGTCTCCAGCATTTTATTCCACACTTTTTGCCCCTGAGCAATTTCATCGAACTCTTTTTCCACTGTCGCAGTGAAATTATAGTCCATAATTTGGTCAAAGTGTTTCATCAAAAACTCTGTAACGAGCGTTCCGATGTCGCTCGGAAAAAGTTTAGAGCGTTCTGCGCCAAAGGTTTCCCGTTCGGTGCGTTTGCTAATGGTGTTGTGCTCGAGCGTAAGTATTTCCACATCGCGTTGCTTGCCTTCGCGGTCTTCTTTGACCACGTAGCCGCGTTTTTGAATAGTGGAAATCGTTGGTGCGTAGGTCGAAGGGCGACCAATGCCAAGTTCTTCCAGTTTTTTGACCAAACTCGCTTCGGTGTAGCGCGGTGCAGGCTTGGCGTATTTTTGCGCTGCGGTCATCTGTTTGAGTGTGAGCGCGTCGCCAAGCGCAAGCGGTGGAAGCATGGTGGATTCTTCGCTGTCGGATTCATCGTCGGTAGATTCCAAGTACAGCTTCAAAAACCCGTCAAACTTCAACACTTCGCCTTCGGCAACGAGTGTTTCAGGCAATGCCGTGCCGCTGGGGCTTTGAATACCAATAGTAACAATAGTACGTTCAAGCTGCGCGTCTGCCATTTGCGAAGCCACAGTGCGCTTCCAGATTAGGTCATAGAGCTTGACGGCACGGGCTTCGATGTCGGAGTTTTCGCTCACGTTCCGCCGCGCAACATCGGTCGGGCGAATAGCCTCGTGCGCCTCTTGAGCGTTGGCGGTTTTGGTGGAATATGTGCGGTTTTGGTGGTAGCGTTCGCCGTAGGAGTTGGTGATTGCACTGGCAATGCTGCTCATGGCAAGTTCGGACAAATGCACCGAATCCGTTCGCATATACGTTATCAACCCTGCTTCATACAGTCGTTGTGCCAACAGCATGGTTTGGGAAATCGAATAGCCCAGTTTGCGGCTGGCTTCTTGTTGAAGCGTGGAGGTAGTAAATGGTGCCGAAGGCGATTTTTTGGCGGGCTTCACCTCAAGGTTGCTAACGCTGAATTCTGCGCCAATGCAAGAACGTAAAAAGGCTTCCGCCTCTTGAGCAGTGTCAAATTTTTTCGGCAACTCTGCTTTGAAGTTCCGAGTTTTGTCGCCAGTGCCAACGGTGAACTCTGCCGAGACGCGGTAGGAAAACGGATACGTAAAGGCTTTGATGTCTTTTTCGCGTTCGACTATCAAGCGCACCGCAACCGACTGCACCCGTCCGGCAGAAAGCGAAGGCTTCACTTTTTTCCACAACACAGGAGACAATTCAAATCCCACCAAGCGGTCAAGCACACGGCGGGCTTGTTGGGCATTGACAAGGTTTTGGTCTATCTGGCGTGGGTGCTGAACAGCGTGTAAAATGGCGGGTTTGGTAATTTCGTGGAACACGATGCGTTTGGTTTTTTCTTTGCTCAGGTTCAGCGTTTCAAACAAATGCCACGAAATAGCCTCGCCTTCACGGTCTTCGTCCGATGCAAGCCAGACGGTTTCTGCGCTGGCGGCAAGTTTTTTCAGTTCCGAGACGATTTGACGCTTGTCTTCCGAAACCTCATAAAGCGGCTTGAAGCCGTTGCGTACATCAATAGCCTCGTCGCCTTTAGCAAGGTCGCGTATATGACCAAAGCAGGACTTGACGACAAATTCTTTGCCTAAATAGCCTTCAATGGTTTTGGCTTTTGCTGGCGATTCAACAATCACAAGGTTTTTAATTGCCATGATACCAGTGTGTCGTGGTTGGAAAAAAACATCAAGAGCAACGCTTTATGAAATGATGTTGTGTTGGGCATTGTGAAGTTCTGGTGTACTGCCGCCGTACATCTCTTGAATGTGTGGTTTTTCAATGAGAGCATAAAACGTCCAAATGCAAAGTTGATTAAACGCCACCGCGACTACACCCGCTAACGAGCCTGACAGAAGTGCCACTCCGTAGCCGTGTAAGTGCCCGACACCATACATGGGATTGTTCAAAAAACGGTACGGTCCTTCGGCTTTGAATGCTGTTACTGGTCGCCGCAAAAACAGGTCTTTGTAATAGTACGTGTCAATGCCAACCACGCGAGTTGCCCACACCTTTATCGGCAATCCTATGAGCGAACAGACAATGCCTGCCAGTGGTAAGACCGCCGCAGGAACGAACTCCAAGCCCACAGGCGATGCCGCACAAATGTAGCCCGTGCTGAGACCATTGTGGCAAAACACAAAACCCATCCATGTTTCATACAGTGCGTAGCCGCGCTCTTCGCCATAACGGCTGATAAGGCGTTTTGCCCAATTGTTGTCCGTGCGGGCAAACACGCCGAACAACAGCACATAATGCACCAACGTTGCCCATGCGAAGTACCACACTGCCCATGTTAAGGTTGCCTTTGGCAACAAGACGAAATAATACACCGCAAATGACGCACCAAGCGCAAGCACGGTCATCACCTGCAAACGGCGTACCACAATGCCGCTCATGGCTAACATGATTTCAATGACATCCCGCACCAATTTCATAGAGTACTCACTTTTAACCGTGTTTAAGTTTCATAACCACAATATACAGCGCAAGCGGCAGCGTGACGCTGTTTGCCAAAATAACAGCTATATCATGTTGAATCACCCCATAACACAGCCAAAGAGCTACCCCTGAGGACATAGCAATAAACATTCCAAGCGACAAGTCGCGGGTGTGTTTCGTGCGCCAAACCCTTACAACTTGTGGAACAAAACTGATGGTTGTAAGTGCGCCCGCAAGCAGCCCTATAACGGGCGTACAGTGTTCCATAACGCTGGTGATAAGCAACATTGAATAAGCGGATAAGCAGCGTGTAGCACGTGAATCTACCCACTGAACGATTATCTGAGGCGGGTAAAATAGCAATTTTTTTTCAATGCCACACACTTTCCTCCGTAGATGGGTTGTAGAAATAGGGCAGAGAAACAAGAACTGAGGTGTGCAGTTGTGGTGCATAATGGTCTTGGGGGCGTTGCGTTAGTTTAAGATTGCGGTAGCTTAAGAGCGGTAGCTTAAAAGTCGCCGTGCGAGGAACTTGCCTCTATCAAGCGTTTGGGCGTAATAGCCACGATACCCGGCTCCTCGCACACAGCACCAGCAGCCAAATTTGCCAGTGCAGCAGATTCCACCATCGTTGCTCCGCCAGCTATTGCTGCTGCAAGCGTGGCAATCGCTGTGTCGCCAGCACCAGACACATCGGCAACGTGGCGGGCTTTTGTTTCTACTGACAACACCGTACCGCCGCGTTCAAAAAGCATCATCCCACGCGCACCGAGCGTTATCAGGACGTGTTCGCATTGCAGACGCTCAAGGAGTTCCGTACCTGCTTTGCGAACGTCTTCGTCGCTTGCAAGCGTGTATCCAAGGGCATCTTGAGTTTCTTTTTTGTTGGGCTTAAAAAGCGTAACGTGCTTGTACTCGAAAAAATTAGCAAACTTGGGGTCGACAAATACTGCAATACCGTGGGCGCGAGCGAACGCAATCACATCGTGAATAAGCCGTTTGGTGATAACGCCTTTGTTGTAATCTTCCAAAATAATGCCGACAAGCGAGTGTCGAGCCGCTTCCAGCGCAGCAAGCATTCGTTTGGTTATGGTCTCTGGCACGGGAGATTTTACCTCGCGGTCAAGCCGCACAAGTTGTTGGTTATTGCCCAGCACGCGGGTTTTGACGGTGGTGGGGCGTTCGTTGTCTATCACCAAACCACTGGTGTCCATGTTAGTTTCGCGCACAATGCTCTGCACCAAATTTCCTGAGTTGTCGTTGCCTATGACACCCACCATAAGCGGGTTGATACCAAGCGAATGAAGGTTTTTGGCTACGTTGGAAGCACCGCCCAAATGAAACGATTCTGATTCCACGTCCACCACTGGCACAGGAGCCTCTGGCGAAATACGATGCACCGTTCCCCAGAAATATCGGTCGAGCATGATGTCGCCAACAACAGCAAGCTGTTTTCCAGCGCAATGAGCAAGAATTTCTCGAGTGCGTTTGAGCGAAAGAGAGGTCATACAAACAGAGTCATTGGTGGTGAAAGAGCAAAACTACGAAACTACGGGCAACAAACACCGTTTCTGCTGGCTAACATCCTGTAAGCGCATGAATTTTTGCCACACGCTGTTCGTGTCTGCCGCCTTCAAACGGTGTGGCGAGAAATGCTGCAACAACGGCTTTTGCAACATCGAGGCTTACAAGCCGCTCGCCAACAGTGAGTACGTTGGCGTTGTTGTGCTGCCGCGCAAGACGCGCCATGTCTTCGGTCAAACAATTTGCAGCGCGAACACCTGCCACCTTGTTTGCGGTCATGGCAACACCAATGCCGCTTCCGCAGACCAAGACCCCAAACTCGGCGTTGCCAGCAGCCACAGTTTTGGCAGCCTCGACAGCGAAATCGGGATAATCCACAGAATCTTTGGAGTGTGTGCCAACGTCGTGGACGGTGTGTCCCTGTTCGCGCAAAAACGTAGCAAGGTGCTGTTTATAGCCGAATCCGGCGTGGTCACTGCCAAGAACAATTGTCATAACAGTCTGAGCGGTTAAGCGTTATGAAAAATAGTGTTATTGCCACGGTGTTGCCATTATTTGAAGTGTAGATAAAGCCTTGCTTTTACGCTTGCCCTCACCCAGTCCCTCTCCCAGTGCTATCCATTACCCATAAGTCCAAAAGCTAGTAATGGTGGTCTTTACGAGGGAGAAAAGTGGCGTTGAGCGATGCTCCAAGTACGAACAATATCGGTCAAACG
>Ga0272446_1001650_pt1 | contig 31971 bp, 25 predicted proteins | sample YNPCB0061_FD_194587 | JGI IMG/M metagenome (GOLD analysis project Ga0272446, IMG submission 194587) | Hot spring microbial mat communities from Yellowstone National Park, WY, United States - YNP-CB-006-1 | ecosystem: Environmental > Aquatic > Thermal springs > Hot (42-90C) > Sediment | place...
GTTGCTTGTACTTAAAGAGCAAGTGTTGCTTGGTATCGCATCAGCCATTTTTGCCCCTCGATCGCCCAAAAGACGAAAGTGCTGACCCCTAAACTCAAGGTCAACTCGGACGGGGATAATGCAGTGGTTTGAAATAAGGTCTGTAAAAGTGGCACATACAGAATGGCCAAGTGTAATCCCAGAGTGAGGGCGATCGCCCCCAGGAGCGGCTTGTTAGAAAATAGCCCAATTTGAAACAGCGAACGGCGTTGCGAGCGAACCGCCAGGGCAATCACCGTCTCTGAGAAAGTGAGAACCGTAAACAGCATGGTTTGCCAGTGCGTATCAGAATTAACGCGCCAATAAGCATAACCCGTTCCCAGGCTAACCAAACCGGTCAGCAGTCCAATCCAGATAATATCCCAACCCATACCACGACTAAAAATCGGCTCCCCTGGAGGATAGGGTAGACGGTTCATCATGTCTGGCTCTGCTGGTTCCGCACTCAGCGCCAGGGCAGGCAAGCCGTCAGACATCAGGTTAATCCAGAGAATTTGAATAGGCAGTAGGGGTAAAGGCATCCCCAAAATAGGAGCCAGAAACATCACCCAAATCTCCCCAGAATTACCACTCAAGAGATATTTAATCGCTCTCCGAATATTCTCGTAAATGACTCGCCCTTCTTTAACTGCTGCCACAATGGTGGCAAAGTTATCGTCAAGCAGCACCATATCGGCTGCTTCCTGGGCAACATCAGTGCCCATTTTTCCCATTGCCACACCAATATCGGCTTTGCGCAGAGCCGGTGCATCATTAATGCCATCGCCCGTCATGGCGACAATCTGATTTTGCTGCTGGAAAGCCTGCACAATTTTTAGCTTTTGCTCAGGAGAAACACGAGCATAGACAGAGATGGCATTGACTTTTGCGGCCAGTTCCTCCGGAGATAGCTGATTCAGATCATGCCCGGTGAGAATCCCATCATTCTCTGTAATGCCTAGTTCCCGCGCGAGGTGCTGCGCGGTAAGGGGATGATCCCCTGTGATCATTACAGGGCGAATGCCTGCCGCCTGGCACTGCTGCACGGCCTGTTTCACCTCTGGCCGGGCCGGGTCACTGATGCCTACCCAACCAAGCAAGATCAGGTTTTGCTCTAAAGCGACCGATTCGATGGCGACTGGTAGTTGCGTCAATAGCCGCAAGGCGACTCCCAAGACCCGGATACCCTCCTGAGACAATTGTTGATACGCCACCAGGACATCATCGCGCCAAGCCTGATCGAAGGGCAGAATGGCATCCTTCACCCAGATATGGCTCACTTGTTCCAGCAGCTCGGCCACAGCGCCCTTGGTGAAGGCGATATAGGCAGCAGCGGGCAACGGATCCAATTGCTCCTGCAACAGCGGCAAACCATCGCCGTCCCAGCGATGCACAGTGGTCATCCGTTTGCGCTCCGCATCAAAGGGCAGCTCAGCCACGCGCGGATAGGTAAGGTCTAACTCCTGCTTGGATAAGCCAAAGTTCCTGGCAGCAATGGCCAGGGCCACTTCGGTCGGATCGCCGAAGGTTCGATCTAGATCGGGAGACTCAGAGTCAAGGGGGTGGGCTGGCAACATCGCATCATTGCAAAGAACCATGCCAAGTAGCAGCAAGGTCAGGGCGGGATCGGCTGGCAACGATAAGGGCGACGCAGGCTCACTTTGGAGAGTCTTTGACCATTGCAGATCCAAACGGTGATCAGCCGCTGCAATTACGGTCACAGTCATGCGATTTTCCGTTAAAGTTCCTGTTTTATCAGAGCAAATGACCGTCACCGACCCTAGGGTTTCAACCGCTGGCAATCGGCGAATTAGTGCCTGTTGCTGCAGCATCCGCTGCGATCCGATCGCCAGAGCAATGGTCACGATCGCCGGTAAACCTTCTGGAATTAAGCCCACCGCTACACTCACCGCCGTCAAAAACATCAACTGTAATGGTTCGCCCCGTAACACACCCAGCCCAAAAATCACGGCAACCAGTACCAGAATGGCCAGAACAAGCTTTTGGCTCAACTGATCCAGGCGTTGCTGCAAGGGCGTTGGCTCCCGCCCAACCGTTTGCATTAACTGAGCAATATTGCCTAGCTCTGTGTGCATACCAGTTGCCGTGACAACCGCTTGCCCTCTGCCGGTGCTAACGGTCGTGCCCATGTACACCATGTTGGAGTAAAAAGATGACTCCTCATGAGCCTGGTCCTGGTTTAGGGGCCGACTGTGCTTTCCTACCGCCACTGATTCCCCCGTCAGAGCAGATTCCTGCACCTGCAAATTCACGCTTTCCAACAGGCGACCGTCCGCTGGAACCCGATTTCCTGCTTCCAACCGCACCACATCCCCTGGTACGAGGTCACGCGCTGTTATGCTTTGCCAAGTGCCCTCGCGTCGTACCGTTACTTTAGGAGTCGCCATTTGCTTGAGTGCAACTAAGGCTCGCTCCGCCCGATATTCCTGATTCCAGCCGATTAAAACCGTGAGTGCCACGATCGCCAGGATTGCGATCGCATCCTTATAGTCACCTAGACAGGCCGCAATCAGGGCCGCCGCCAGCAAAACAACAATCGTTGAAGCAGTCAACTGCTCCCAGAGAATCTTCCAGGGACTTTTTGTCGTATGGTCAGCTAGCTCATTCTCTCCCCACAGGGCTTGACGCTGGCTGACCTTCTCACGACTCAGCCCCCTGGATTGATCTGTGCCCAGTCGCCGTAAAACTTCTGCTACTTCTAGCTGATACCAGTCATTCAAAGCAACACCATTTTGAATTTTGGATTTGCGATTTTGGCTTGTAAAAGCCCTGTGGTATAAAGTGTTTCATCTGGTATTGATGGCCTCTTCTGGAGCGAATTGGCATGACTATCTATTGGGGCTAAAGTGTTGCAATTTCTCACACGTTACAGCAGGTTCATTTTTGCGAGGATGCAGTGAATGCAGCCAGCCCCAGCCGCTTCCCCTGATGGGGTGCCAGGCGCTGGCGCACTTAACTAGAAGTTGGCTGAAAGCGGAGCGCTTGGCCACGCACTTCCGTATTCAGCTTGCCCTGCTCGTAGACAACCTGTCCACCAACCAGGGTATATACGGGATAGCCAGTCAGTTCCCAGCCTTCAAAGGGACTCCATTGACACTTCGTTTGTAACTCTTCTCGTCGCACTGGTTTGTAGGTCGCCAGGTCAACCAGTACCAAATCGGCATCATAGCCAGGGGTGATTAGCCCCTTGTTAGGGATGCCATAGGCCTTTGCCACATTGGTAGACATCCATTGGGCAACTTGGGCGATGGTACAGCGTCCCGCCATGGCCTGGGTCAACATTAGGGGCAAAGACGTTTCCACACCTGGCATTCCAGAAGGGGAATGGGGATAGGGCTGGGCTTTTTCTTCTAAGGTATGGGGCGCATGGTCAGTGGCAATAAAATCAATCACCCCATCCAGAAGTGCCTGCCAGAGCACTTGATTATCATGGGGCGATCGCAGGGGCGGATTCATCTGAGCCAGGGTGCCAATTTTGGCATAGGCATCGGTATTCAGCAGCAGGTGTTGAGGCGTTACCTCGCAGGTCACCCAGGTGGGTTTCTGCTGGCGCATCAGCTCGGCTTCCTCTGCGGTAGACATATGCAAGATGTGGAGCCGCCGCTGATATTTTTGTGAGAGCTTCAGGGCCAGTTGGGTGGCATTGAGGGCTGCCTGATTGTCTTGAATCACTGAATGAATCGCGGGGTCAGTATGACCTGAATATTCCTGCCGTCGTTGCAAAATCCGGGCCTGATCTTCAGCGTGAACCGCAATCAGGCGATCGCCTTGAGAAAAAATCCGATCCAGCAAAGGTTCTTCATCCACCAGCAGGGGACCATGCATCGAACCCATAAAGATCTTAATGCCACAAACGGGATTAGCCTCGAGCAAATCCGGCAGCACCTCTGCTGTCGCCCCAATAAAAAAGCCGTAGTTAACGACGCATTTGGCCGCAGCCCGCTGCAATTTATCATCTAGTGCGGCCTGAGTTGTGGTCAGGGGGCGCGTATTGGGCATCTCCAAAAAGGAAGTGACCCCGCCCTTGGCACAGGCACAACTCGCTGTAAACAAATCCTCCTTGTGCTCTAGCCCTGGTTCGCGAAAATGGACCTGGGGGTCAATCACGCCTGGCAGCAGGGTTAGCCCAGTCGCATCAATTTCGCGATCGCCGGTAGCCCCAATCGCAGGAGCAACCTCGGCGATTTTACCCGCCCGGATTAACACATCGCCCTGAAACAAGTTGCCATCAGGCTGCAAAATCCGAGCATGACGAATAATCAGGGAAGTTAAAGTCATAGGAGCGATCGCCAGTGCATCACATCCTTACAATACCTTACGGCATTGGCCCCAGCCAGTGAGTCATTGGGTTACTAGAAATCGCTCGCGCACAGCAGTCAAACCTGTTGCGCTAATCGTATCGGGTTATTGCCAGCACCAGCCCGGTAAGTCTCATCCCTCAACACTGATCGCAGCAAGTAACGGCAACCATCTAAACAATTGCGTAGGCGATCCGGATCGTTGTAGAGGCGACCCAGCAGTAAAGCCCCTTCAATGGCTCCTAAAAGTTGCTGCGCTACCCACTCTGGTTCAAATTCTGGTTTAAGTTGGGCACGCCCCGCCCAGAGCAAACGCGCAATTTCCTGCTGCCATTCGTCAAACACCTGAACTAACTGCGGTCGAAAGGAGGGGTCATAATCCACCAGTTCTACAATCAGATTTCCCAAAAAACAACCCGCACAGGGATCTTCTGCTTGATGAATCGCTTCTAACTGATCAATCATTTGAAATAGCTGAGCAATCGTGTCTGGCTGAGTTTCACTAAACAACAGCGCTTTCAACTTGCCCCACTTATAGTCAATCAAGGCGCGAGCCAGATCTTTCTTTGAGGCAAAGTAGTTATAAAAACTACCCGAAGACACCCCACTGGTGGCTAATAGCTCTTTCAGCCCGGTGGAGTGAAACCCTTGCTGATGCACTAAATCTAAAACAGCAACCAAGACATCTTCTCGAGTACGTCTGAGATTCACCATAAATGCCACACTCCTCCGGGCTGCTTACCGCTGATGCGTCCATTGCTGGTGGGCAAATCGCAGCACACTATCCAGCCCGTAGCCAATCATACCGATGATTAAAATCACCGCCATCAGTTCTGAATAGGATAGGCGATCACGGGTATCCAAGATGTAATATCCCAAACCAGCACTGACTCCCAACATCTCCGCCGGTACCAGAATGATCCAGATGATACCGATCGCCAGACGCATCCCCGTCAGCAGGTGGGGCACGATCGCTGGAATAATCACCTGGCTCACGGTTTCCCAGTGGGTGGCGCAGAGGCTGCGTGAGAGTAACAGCCAGCGCTGATTCACCGAAACAACTCCCGCAGAGGCATTGAGTACCAGGGGCCAGACAGCCGCAATGGTCAATAGAAAATAAACTGGCAAATCCCCAATTCCCAAAACCATCACAGCTAATGGCATCCAAGAAAGAGGCGAAATCATCCGAATAAACTGAAACAGGGCAGAAGTAGTCTGCTCTAAAGGGCGCGACAGCCCCAGTAAGACCCCCAGGGGCACCCCGATCGCAGTCGCAGCCAGTAAACCCATCAGCATCCGCCGCAAACTTGTCTGGATATGGGGAATGATCGTACCAGCGGCAAAGAGCTGACCCAAGGCAGCCAGGGTGCGTTCAGGGGAAAAATCAGCCACGATGGGGTTGCTATGCCAGAGGGGGGTAGTAAAAAGCCACCAAACGAAAGCGCCACCGACTAACCCCAGGAAAGGAAGCGGAAACCTTAAGCGCAGCAATGTCGGGAGGGTAGAGGTTAGGCTCATAGGTAAGGGGAAGAACGTAGGGAAGTAATGGGGTGGGGAAATTTGAATTTTCTCCCTGGTTTTGCCCAGGTATAGCGAACCCGTACAAGCAATTTGGAATTTTGGATGACCGTTGCCCAGGTACGCTAAACAGCGATCGTCTCTGAGCGAGAGAAGTTATCCTGCAAGCCAAAGGTCTTTAACCCACCAACTTGCTGCAGAGCCTGTTTCACAAAAGAGTCATCCACTAGGTCAGCGGCCACCTCTTTGGGGTCAAGCGCCTGTAAAAAAGCAGTATCGCCTTCCACCTGGGTTTCCTTCAGTAAACGCACCAGCTCTTCTGTATAGGAGGGAAAGGGATAGGGTTGAAAATCGATGCGGTTAATGCCCCATTCTGGATGCTGAATAGCTTTCTGCTTGCCGTAGAAATTCTGATCATAATAAGTCAAGGTACGCTGCAAGGCTGGCAGCGGATGGGGGGTATATTTGCCACTGCCATCTTTTGATAGGAGCGCAGCCGTTTCTGCGCGGTTGTCACGAATCCATGCCTGTGCTTTGACAAGGGCATTGACCACGCCTTGAGTCCACTCTTTCCGCTGAGTTGTATCCTCTTCATGGAGAAAGACGACACAGCAGGCGTGATCTTTCCAGACATCGCCTGTGAACCGCAGAATCTTGCCAGTTTTCAGGTTTTCAGCCGCGGCATTAAAGGGTTCGGCGACAATGTAGCCCGCGATCGCCTGATTCGCCAAGGCCGACACCATATCTGGCGGTGGCAGCACCACCAAATTGACCTCATCAGCCCCAATGGCGGCATCCTGAGGTTTGCGGGTGACTTTCAGACCCGTTTGCTTCAATACCTGCTGCAAGACAATGTTGTGGATGGAATACCAGAAGGGCACCGCAATCGTGCGTCCGCCTAAGTCCTGCGGCGTATCGATCTCGGGTAATACGGTCAGGGCCGACCCGTTGACATGGTTCCAGGCCACTACCTTAGCCGAAAATTTACGCCCATAGCGCAGGGATACCGTAATCGGTGACAGCACATGCACAACATTTACCTGACGGGCTAGAAAGGCCTCTACCACCTGTGCCCAAGAACGGAAAAGTCGAGGAGGCTCGGCGGTTAAACCCTCAGCCTCGTAGAACTTTTTCGCATGGGCAATTAGCAATGGAGCTGCATCTGTAATCGGTAAATAGCCAATCTTGACGGGTTGATCTGATCCTGCTGCTGGGCCAGGGCTAGGCTGATTGCCTTCTGTGGGTGGAGCCGCAGTGGGCTGACATCCTCCCGCAGCCAGGGTAACACCCAGGGAAGTCGAAAACAGACCGGTCAATTTCAAGAAATCACGCCGACTCATACCGCAGCAGGCACAGATATCAGGCCGGGTCATAGTGTTGTCTCCAGAGAAGGGGGAAAAGCTTGATTCGAGAGATCCATGACCGTGGACAGCGCCTCGAGAATGACAAAGCGCAGATCAGACAGTAAATGCGCCTGCTGAAAGCGGGGCTTGGGTTGGGTAACCGTCCACTCCTGATAAATCCGCCCAGGATGGCGAGCCATCAACACGATGCGATCGCCCAATAGTAATGCTTCATCGATATCATGAGTCACCATCACCACCGTTGCCCGTTGCTGGGCAATTATTTGCAACAACAAGCTTTGCATATCCAGGCGGGTAATGGCGTCCAGAGCACTGAAGGGTTCATCCAGCAGCAGCAGTTGGGGGCGACGGGCTAGCGTTCTGGCCAGAGCAACACGCTGAGCCATACCGCCCGACAGTTGATGGGGGTAGCTGCGCTCAAACCCCCGCAACCCGACCTGATCAATTGCTTCAGCAATCCGCGATCGCAGTTCTGAGCGTGTCAGGAGCGGCATGCGTTTGAGTTTAAGGCCAAAGGCAACATTTTGGGCCACCGTTAGCCACGGCAACAAGCAAGGGTCTTGAAAGACCACCCCTACTTGCGGTTGGCTCTGCCGCACTGGCTGCCCCTGCAAGTAAATTTCGCCCCGATCAGCCCCTTGTAGACCCGCAATCGTTGCCAGCAAGGAGGATTTACCACAGCCACTCGCCCCCAACAGGCAAACCACCTCGCCCGGATGAACATCCAAATCAATCCCATCAAAAGCGGTCAAGTAACCCTGCCGGGTTTTATATCGTTTCTGCAACTGCCGTACAGTTAGCAAGGGGGGTGCACTGGGAGGAACGAATTCGGCAAGTCGTTCACTGGCTGCAGAGGTGATAAGAGGCTGATTCATGAGTTTCGATGATTGGCAACAGATTTAAGTTTCCCCTTAAAGGAATCTCGATGCTCTAGCTGCCGTAACATTTGCTTCAACTGTTTAATTGCTGGTGTAACAATCGCAACAAAATAGGCCTCCCGTAAGCGTCGAGACGGTTTTGAGCCTTGCAGATAGGCCCGCGCCCCAGCATGAAGCATGGCGGCATTGGCCGCTCGCAGCGATAATTCCGAACCAGTTAACCGCGCTTGCACCACTTCCCTCAACAGATCCGTCGTCACTTCTCCCTGGAGTTGACTGAGCGTATCTGCCAGAGTGTAAGTCTTCAACCGGGCGATCGCTAGCTCAGCAGCCAGATCTTCAGCCTGGTCATCCAAAAAACAGTTGGTATGCCCCAAGCGGGAGCGATATTGCAAAATTACATCAATGCACCCGGCAACCAGCCCCAGGCCCATTCCCACCTGGGTCAAAATAAAACCAGGTCGAATTTGGTTGACATAGGTGTCAGAGGGGGCCGCCAGAATCAAGTGATCCGGCACGAAGACATCCTTAAAGATACAGCTAAACGTGCCACTCCCCTCTAGAGCGATGAAACGAGCCGTGTGGCGTAGGCTTAACCCCTCCAAATCATCTGAAACAATTGCCATTAAATACTCATTGGAACCAGCAATCTGGGCGGCAATCCCAAAGGGATGCCCCTCACCCAGATTGGAAACCCAGGGCAGCAACCCATTCAGGCGATAGCCACCCGGTTCGCGCCGCGCTACCAGGGCAATCTTCTCAATCTCAGCAAAATGTTTCATCGGGTTGGATAAGCCTGTCCCTCCTAAAACCTTGCCCTTTGCCACCTGGGGCAGTAAATGGGTTTTGAGGTAAGCGTTCTCACTATTTTGCATATACCAGGTACAGGCAATCTGACACCAGGTCATAAAGCCAGTACATAGACACTCCTCTGAAATAGCCTCAATCACCTGTATCGCAGAGCGCAGACCTTGCCCAAACCCGCCATGCTCTCTCGCTACAGCTTGCCCAAAACCACCGAGGGCACCAACTCGATGCATAAACTCACGGGGGTAATAGCCCTCCTCGTCAATTTTCTGCACTTGGGGGGCAAGATCTTGGGCGATCGCCGCTTTTAACTCCGTAATGAGAGGAGAAATGGGAGGTTGTTCTGTGAAGCTCAATTGCTCCCCTGAGTTTTGGCTAAAAAATGTGGTTGAAGCAACTTGCATAGGTTAATTTCTTAGAAAAAGCAAAAGATAGCAGAACGCAACAAACCGGGTCAAAAGGGAACAAGCAACCATGACTTCTCTCTGCCCTCGGACATTGCCTGTTTAAATATCCCCTGGCAAGAAACACGAATGTCATCTGAACGGGAGCACCACAGCACTGAAAAAAAAAACTATCTGCAAATCAACAGGCTAGCGCCGAGCAAGCCATTCACCCCTTATTGGTAGACAGATATTGGCCATCCAAGCATCCGTCCTCGCCTCCAGAACGGCCTAACAGGGGCAAGAGGCAAGGACAAAGATCCCGAAACAATTTAATCTGTCATATCAGGCTAATGCAACCTCTAGATTCACAGGATTGCGCAGCGTATTTGCGACCGGTGACCAAGCATTCGAATGGGCCACCAGATCCTCTAACTCTTCACGGCTAGCATCCCCTTCCAAATCAACCTTAACTCGCACATCGGTAAAGCCCAGGCGCTTTTCGGTCAGGTCTCCGATGCCCCAAACTCCAGTGATGTTGATGTCACCCTCCAGCTCAAGCTCTAGCTTAGTTAGCGTAATCCCCCGCATTACCGCATTGGCATGAATCCCCACCGACAAGCAGGAGCCAAGCGCCGCCAGTACCGCCTCCGAAGGGTTCGGAGCGGTATCTTGACCCAACAAGCCAGGAGGCTCGTCGATAACATGAGCAGGCAAATCGCGGACGAAGTTAAGGTTGCGAAATTGACCTTCACAAACCGTTTTAACTTTGAGCGACTTTACGACATTTGGGCTAGCCTTTGCTGTGGCTGCCAGGTTTTCCAACCCGACCTTACTAATCGGGCGAAGCGGCGTTTTAGTTGATCCAGTTACTTCAGTCATCGTTATGTGGAAATAGAACAATCTATCTAATTAGAGCAGAAGCAACTCCGCGTTGACTAGTGTAACCACTTTGTAACGCCAAAGAAATTGTTACATCACCTATAACGTTAAAACTCCGAAACGCCGATAGGCTTATTGATCTTTCTTTAACGATAGAGTGGCACAAATGCCCTTAAAGATCAATGATCGGAAAGTAGCCTCAGAGAACGCTTTAAGAATCTATCCTCCAGTAGCTCCGATGACTAAGAGTCGCAGCTACAGGAGAAAAGCTGTCTCCGCAGGCTATGGAAGACTTCCGTTGCCTTAGGTTCGCGTAGACGAACTTGACCTATGTAGTCGCGGTTTTAACCATCGGACACTTTACAGACAGATTCTTGGGAGTGATGGAGAGATCCATCTAAGAAAATGAGCAACCCCGTGACGCCGACCTGATTGGAACCCCGTTAAACTTTGAATCCTTAGTCACCTATACTAAGGATTCAAAATCCTCGATTCTGTAAGGTGCGTGACAAAGCACATTGAGAGCGAGAGATCATTCCCCAACCTGTTTAATCTGCCTTCTTAAAAATGCTGGTATGGCCGTTGCCATGAGAAACAGGGTGATGGCGAGTCAGAACGCCTACCCAGCATCGGTGGTTGAGCACTTAGTTGAGTCCTAAGCTTTCTGACCAAAGCGATATTTGGACGGGGTTTATTTATCTTGTGAGGGCTTGTTAAATGTGCATCCAGATACGCTGATAGATTGCGTTTTGCTGTGTTAGATTGGGCATAATCTTTTGCAGTCTTCCACAAACTGAATCATGGGAATTACAAAACGAGGGCTTGTACTTGGCTCCACTGCGATCGCTGTCGGGGCAGTTGTGTTTACAGGAGCAGGGTTGCACTTGTCAGAAGGGCAAGCCTTTTTTCGAGACAGTCCCAAGGAAATTGTGGATGAAGTTTGGCAGATCATTGACCGGACCTACTTGGATGCCACGTTTAATCAGGTTGACTGGAAAGCCATCCGTAAGGAGTACCTCAACCGCAATTACAGCAATAAGCAAGAAGCTTACAAGGCGATTCGCGAAATGCTGAAAAAGCTGGATGATCCCTACACTCGCTTCATGGATCCCCAGGAATATCGCAATATGCAGATTGATACCTCCGGGGAATTAACTGGAGTTGGGATTCAACTTGCTGCCGATGAGCAAACCAAAAAGCTAACGGTCGTTGCACCGATCGAAGATTCGCCAGCAGCAGCAGCGGGAATTTTGTCAAAGGATATTATTACAACGATTGACGGTAAGTCCACCGAGGGGATGGATGTGAACCAGGCGGTCACACTCATTCGTGGACAGCCGGGAACTCGAATTATCCTGGGTATTCAGCGGGGTAATAGCCAGCTAAAGTTTGAATTGGTGCGTGCCCGAATTGAGTTGCATGCGGTCAAATCTAGCGTGCAATCCTCTCCTTTAGGAGAGATCGGTTACATTCGCCTGACCCAGTTCAGTGCCAACTCTCCGGCTGACATGCGCAAAGCCCTAGAGAAGCTAGAGAAGCAAAATGTCAATGGCTACATTTTAGATTTGCGTTCTAATCCCGGTGGGTTGCTCTATGCCAGCGTGGAAATTGCCCGGATGTTTCTCCGTAATGGGGCCATTGTTTCTACGGTGAATCGCCAAGGTGAACAAGAGCGGGAGCAGGCTAATCGACGCGCTTTAACGGATAAACCAGTTGTTGTGCTAGTGGATGATGGCTCTGCCAGTGCCAGTGAAATTCTCTCCGGGGCCCTTCAGGATAACCAGCGGGCTGTTATTGTGGGTGCGAAAACCTTTGGTAAGGGTCTAGTGCAATCGGTGCGTGGTTTGGGAGATGGCTCTGCCTTGGCTGTTACCATTGCCAAGTATCTAACCCCCAACGGGCGAGATATTAATAAGCATGGGATTGAACCGGATGTTCAGGTCAATCTGACCGATGATCAGAAGAAGTTCTTAAGTACTAACCGGGACAAAATCGGCACGGCAGAAGATCCCCAGTATTCTAAGGCGATGGATGTTTTGGGTCGGGAAATTAAGAAGGCTCAGCAGAAGCAGCAGCGCGCTCAGATGCAGTAGGGATTTAGCCTGGCTATAGGCCATGGCCTAGGAATTTTCGCCATTAGGCATTACCAGGGCTTTAGTTCAGGCTAGTTGACTGACCAATCTTGTCTTCTGGGCGATTAAAACCGCAGCGAGTCAACCAAAACCCGCCTTTGCGGGTGACGAAACCCTGGATATACCGAGGCCGCGTCGGCGAACTGCTGTGGTGTAAGCGCGGCTTTCGTCGCCAGTTATAAGCGCGAAGTGTCGGGGGTTCAGTTGTTTTGTCGGGCAATCAGGGGTTCAGGCTGTGCCTCTGACTTTCCTAGGTTTAATGAAGCCCTAACGCGGTTGGCATTTGCCTGACCGAATCAGGCCAACGCGACGGGCGATCGCCTCAGCTTCTGAGGAAAATGGCCCCCACTGTTCAACAATCGTCAGCGCTGCGAGTTGAGCTTCTGGGACGATACTGCAACAACTATCTGGTTCTTTGACGACGTACCATCCCTCTGCCATTATTCCTCACTCCTGATAACCGATTTTTATTTTGCCCTACTTTGCTGACAATCAAATGAGATAAAGTTTGGGATTGATTCAGTCGCTCACTTTGGCTCAAATTTCATCTCAATCTGGGTAAAGGCCTCCACTTCAATGGTTTCTTTCGTTTGAGGAAGGGTGGTGTTCATTTGCATCTGCTGGTTAACAGCCACCTGAGCCTGCAACACAAAGGGTTGGCTCAAGTCAAACCGGGAGGTACCACTCCCCTCGGCAGTCATCTTTTTCAGCCTGACGACGATGCCAGCGGGCAGATTTGGTAGAGGGATGTCTTGTTCTGGGGCTGTTTGCTGCAACTGAACTCTGACAGTTAACACCTGATTCTGGATTTCAATCAGTTCATAATTGGCGGTTTGGTTGAGACGAATGCCATTCACTGTCAGGTTTTGCCGCACCTGCCACTGGGCCCCTGGGGCAACGGGTTCAGTAGGAAGGGGGGCATCAAATTGCTGGATATTGGCAAATAACTGCTGAAACTGCTCTTTAACAGCCGGAGCCATTTGCTCTGAGAAGGTGGTCTGGGCAGATTTAGTACGCCCCTGGGCATCACTAACAACCTTGCCCTCTATCCCTTTGAGCTGATCGAGCGCCTGTTGAGTGGCAATCACCAGACCGGGAGGGGTTTTAGGTTTTGCGATCGCCGTTAGCTCTGGGTAACGAAAGGTGTAGTGTACATCTCCGTTAGGCTCTACCCGCTCAATGGTCATTTCAAGCGTGATGGCCGTACTGGGAGTAGGCACTTGGGGTAGAGCCGCTCCCTGCATAGTAATGACTTGGTTCAAATCCATTGTCATGACGGCCCGCTGCGTTGTGCCTACTGTCGGCTTAAATCGCAAGAGTTGGCGATCGCCAACTCCTGGAGTCAATAATTCCACCTGAGATGGGGCTGGGTTTTGAGCCTGCAGGGCACGCCAAGGCTGGGCAGAAACATCTGAGCAAGCTCTGGAGCCACTAACTGCTGCCAGAACCTCGGGAAACAATCGTGGCGCTGATATTGAACTCGAAATCGAAGGCGGGAATGCCGCCTCTGCCCCAACCGATGAACCAACCACAAATGCCGCTGCGATCGCGAGTTGTTTCATAAAAACTGCCCAAATCTGAGCCAACCTTAGCAAACCTTCTAGGATTCTGGTATTCCATCGGCTAACGCTGCGCTCTTCATGGCCGGTGGCAGAGTCGCTGTCCCTGTGTTGTTGGAAACGGTTTCCCCAGCTCGAACTTGCGGCATCAAACTAGCCATTTCCAGAGCATTCATGGCATAATTCCAGCCTAGATTGCTTTTAATTCCCGCCCGTTCCACCGCCTGTTGCAGGGTATCCGTGGTCAAAATCCCAAAAATAACAGGTACCCCCGTCTGAAGGCTAGTAGCGGCAATGCCCTTCGATACCTCAGAGGCTACATAATCAAAATGGGGAGTTTGCCCACGAATCACTGCCCCCAGACAAATGATTGCATCATAGCGACCGCTTAGCGCTAATTGCCGCGCCACCATTGGTACTTCAAAACTGCCCGGCACCCAGGCATAGTCAACCTGAGTTCCCTCTGGGCTAATATCGACCCCATGGCGCTTCAGGCAATCCTGACAACCTTCCAAAAGTTTGCCCGTCACCAGATCATTAAAGCGACCAATGACAATGGCAAAGCGCATTCGCGCCGTTTGAGTAAAATTTCCCTCGAAGACGGCCATGCCAAACCTACCTTAGCTTAGACAAGAACAACCCCATCAGCCGATATACTCTCAGAGAGGAACACTGATGGGGTGAAACCAAAATTTTTAAAAAATTCCCTATTCTTATACGAAACCTTAATCGCGTTAAACGACGAATGAGTTAAGCACGCCGACTAAAATAACTAGCCCAGCCCATACGCCGGAACCCAGTAGTAGCAGGCGCTTTGTTTGATCCCAATTCTGGGGAGAAGCCATCCCCACTGGCACAGCCACAATCATTACAAACGATAGCAAAACCAACGCCGCCAAGGCTAGCTGAAACAAAATCGTCATCTGCGGTTCTCCCTAAATGGCAATACAGTAAGGCAAGGGTTATAGAGTCATCGCTACGATCGCTCCCCTGCTAGTACGCTATCAAAAAATGGTTCCGATTCGGTAGTTTTCTTTTGCTGGATGGCATCGGTACAGGCGGTTTTTGCCAGGCTATTGCCATGGCCCAAATCTGCGAACCCGAGTTCTCGGTTTCCCTTGATTCAATCCTTGGTTTATGGATCTTGTTCTTTGCCACACGACCGCTGATTTTGATACTCTGGGTGCCGCTGTTGGTTTAACCCTGTTGTACCCTGGGTTAAGAATTGTGTTAGCCGGTGGGGCGCATCCAGCTGTACGGGATTTTTTAGCCCTGCATCGAGATGAATACGCCCTGATTGAACGACGGGCGGTGAATCCAGCTCGGGTGCGGCGGTTATTTGTGGTCGATACCCAACGCCGCGATCGCCTCGGAAAGACGGCAGAATGGCTCGATTTGCCAGGGGTCGAGGTGACCGTCTACGACCACCATCCCACGATGGTTAGTGATATTTCTGCAAGGGTGATGCAAGTAGAGGCCATTGGAGCGACAACGACGCTGATTGTAGAAGCCCTCCAGGCTCAGACAGTGATGCCGAATGCGATGGAAGCAACGGTGATGGCCTTGGGGATTCATGTAGACACAGGGTCGCTGACCTTTGATCACACGACGGTGCGCGATGCCAGAGCACTTACCTGGTTGATGGAGCATCAAGCGAATATACGGACGATCTCCGAGTATGTTGACCCTGGCTTGCCCCTCAATTTACAGGAGATTTTGGCGATCGCCCTAGACAACCTCCAAATCCAAACAATTCAAGGCTATAGGATTGCTTCGGTGCTTCTGCCCTTAGATGCCTTTACACCGGGTTTATCCAGTGTGGCTGGGCGGCTGATGGAAATCACAGAAGCCGAGGCCCTCCTATTAGCTGCAGAATATTGCCGCAGTAGAGATTGTCAGACTCAAGGTGGCGAGGCCGATCGGATTACCCTGATTGGGCGATCACAGATTGAAGGCACGGACTTAAACCAGCTATTAGCTCCGCTGGGCGGTGGTGGCCACGCCCGCGCTGCTGCCGCCAACTTACGGGAAGGAAATGCCCAAGCCATTTTAGAAACCTTAGTCAAGCAACTGATTGACCAGATTCCCCACCCGCCCCTTGCCCGCGAAATTATGTCAGCTCCGGTGCGGACAATTCGCCCAGAGACAACCATTGCAGAAGCCCAGCGGATTCTGCTGCGCTACGGCCATTCAGGACTATCCGTTGTCGATGCCAGCGACCAACTGGTGGGGGTGATTTCTCGCCGAGACCTGGATATTGCCCTGCACCACGGGTTTAGCCATGCGCCCGTGAAGGGGTATATGACTACCAACTTGCATACGATCACCCCAGAAACAAGCCTCCCTGAAATTGAGGCGCTTATGGTCACCTACGACATTGGGCGCTTACCCGTGCTGGCAGGCGAACGGTTGGTTGGGATTGTTACCCGCACGGATGTGCTCCGGCAGTTGCACTGGCAAAGTAATGGCCAGATCAGGGGAAAATCCCAGTGGCGAGAGAAATCAGAGGCACCAGCAGCCGATTTACCTGAATGGGCTAGGCTCACATCAGCCCAGCGCTTGAATGCGGTGTTGGAGGCTTTAGTCCCAGAGTTAAAGCAGCTTTTGATGGCGGCAGCCACGGCTGCTGCATCTCAGGGCTGGCAGCTTTACCTGGTGGGTGGTGGTGTGCGCGATTTCCTGCTGAAGCTTGCAGCCAATGGCGACAAGGTTCCCGAAAAGTTACTATTACAAGATATTGACTTGGTTGTGGATGGCTTTCATCAGACAGCAACGACAGAGGCGGGTGTAGCCCTGGCCCGATCGCTCCAAACCCTTTACCCAGAAGCCCGGCTAGAAATCCATGGCAAGTTCCAGACGGCTGCTTTACTGTGGCACAGCGACCCCGTGTTGCAATCCCTTTGGGTAGATATTGCCACCGCTCGCACCGAGTTTTATCCCTATCCAGCAGCCAACCCAGAGGTAGAGGCCAGCTCGATTCAGCAAGATCTGTACCGCCGCGATTTTACGATTAATGCTATGGCTCTGCGCCTGACTCCCCCCCGCGCTGGGGAGTTGCTGGATTTTTTTGGTGGTGCCCTCGACTTGCAAGCAAAACGAATTCGGGTATTACATGCCAATAGCTTTATTGAAGACCCTACTCGCATCTATCGGGCGGTGCGATTTGCGGTTCGACTTGGTTTTGAGATTGAACCCCAGACAGAAGGCTACATTCGTCATGCGATCGCCAGTGGCATCTATCAACAGGTGCAAGATCAGCAGGCGATCGCCCCAGCCTTGCAAACTCGTCTGAGAGCCGAGTTAAAGTCCATTCTCAGCTTACCAGCCTGGGAAACGGCTCTACGCCAACTGGCCAATCTCGGAGCTTTAGGCTGCATTCACCCAACCTTGGAGAATGGCAACCGTCTGTGGCGACCCCTGCGGCTTCTGGCCCGATTTCTCAAGCATCAAAATCGCCAAGCCAGTTCCCTCTCACTTCCCACATTGCCAGGCTGGCTATGGTTGCTAGAAGCGATGCTGGCCCAACTCCCCCCAGAGGCTCGTGCCCCAGCCGCAGAAAACCTGCAATTACCCCAGGACAGTATCGAGCGCCTGCGGCTATTGGCCCAGGCAGAAGCAACTTTATCGACCCTGGTAAGTCAAAACAGCCGTGACCCACGGCCCAGCCAGGTAGTCAAGCAACTTCAAGCCTACGATCCGGCTCTGTTAGTCTTGCTGATGGTAGGAGGTGACCCACACCAACCCGACCATACTCGAAGTCGCCCAGCGCGGCGGCTGCTCTGGCGTTACCTCACCCACTGGATCCGAATTACCGCCCCCTTGGATGGCAACGATTTAAAAAACATGGGCTACAAACCCGGCCCACAATTTCGCCAGATTCTAGAAACGCTGCGAGCCGCCACCCTGGATGGGGAAATTCACGATAAAGTCTCTGCCCAGCGTTTTCTAACAGAATGGTTTCCCTTATCGCGATCGCTATGAGAAACATAGCGACCGTGCGTCAAAATTACCTGCTAGCTATGGCGTCACCTCTTCTGCTTTAACGCAGCGATAACTGCCAAATACCCCACCATAGAGATGCTTGTGCTGGATTGTGAAACCAGCACGGGTCAATAGTCCATCCAGAATCCAGTCATAGGTCGAATACTCTTCTCTAAAGTGCTCTTCCGCATCCTCTCGCAGAAAATCTCCCCCCACCGCTGCCTGCTGTTCAATAAAGGTAGCAATGCTTTGCAGAGCCTTCTTATCTTCCATCAACACATCACTGAGATAGAGTTGACCCTTAGGCTTCAGCATTTGGTTCAGACGCTTAAGGGCAACTCCCTTCCAAAAGTCGGGCAGGTGATGAAATGCCAGGGATGTGACGATGGCATCCACCACCGGAGCCGGATGGGCGTAGGTGAGAAACCCCGCATGGCAAAAAATGATGTTGGCTATACCTGCTCTGGCAGCCTTAGCCCTGGCATAATCCAGCATCGTCTCTGAAACATCGATCGCGTAGACTTGAGCGCACCGACGCGCCGCTTGAATCGCAAAGGTACCCGTTCCTGTACCAAACTCAATCAAGACATCGGTGGGCTGCACTGCCAGAGTATCTAGAATCGCCTGGCCTTCGGCTTCAATATCACGAAAATCCCCGTGACTCGAATCATAAACTTCCACTTCAGCAGGTAGGCTATAGTCTTTGCCGACCTGTTTGAACTCGTTGTATTGCCAGACGGTGAAAGATTCCATTATTTCCAAGTGTTATTTAACCTAATGCTGCCATTGAGGATAGCGCAATCATTGGTTAATAACGGTTAATAACCCGTAGCAGCTAAATCCATCTGAGCGGCAAACTCAATGCGCTCAACGGTTGTCCACCAGGTTTCATCCGGGTAGAGGTAGAGCAAGCGAAAGCCAGGATGCGAATGATCCAAGGCGAAGTCATCGCTATGGGGCGCAAACTGGATGCAGGTTGAGGGAGTCCCAAAGTACTGAATGCCATTGCGCCAGATACTAAATTCTTGATGGATATGCCCAAAGAGAACCAGCTTCACCTGGGGATGTTGCTCAATAACGGCAAACAAGTCGTCTGGATTTTGCAGGCTACTGCTATCTAACCAGGCTGACCCAACCAGAAAGGGATGATGATGCAGCGCCACCAGAGTTGGCTGGTCGGGATAGGTAGCCAGCTCTTGGTCAAGCCAGGTCAATGTGCTTGGTGCCAAGTTTCCGTGGACACAACCCACAACTTGAGAATTCAGCAGCACAAAGTGCCAATCCCCAGCAAGAAAGGACTTCTCTGGTGAAATCAGCCGATCATCCATGACCTGTTCCATCACTGGCAGATTATCATGGTTGCCTGGTAACCAATAGGCCGGAATACCCAGGGTATTAATGGCTTCTACCAGCATTCGATAAGACTCGGCTTTGCCATCCTGGGAAAGATCTCCCGTCAACAGCAACAAGTCTGGCCGACGCTGCAGGTGCTCAACCTGGTCAAAGATGGTTTTCCAGGATGCAACGGTGGGAACGCCTAGCAGGCATCGTTCCTGCTCAGCAAACAAGTGAATATCTGTAATTTGCGCAACGACAAGGGGAGATAACCTATCCATGCAAACCAACCTAATCCAGCGATATCAACCAAGAATCAGCTGCGATCGCTCACCGTTACCCACTAAGGCGGGCAACGACTAAACTCGCAGGGCTGAGCAAGAGCTACGACGGAACCCATGGCCTGGGATTGCTTTGTCGATGAGAAGAAGCGACCGTCACCGATTTCTTTGGAGACGGCAGCAGCTATAGAAATCCTTAAGATAGTAATCTAGCTTGTGTCGGCCCATCACTGAAGCGATCTGTGACAGATGCGGAGGTGATCTTTGTCACAGATACGGAAACCAGTTTAGTGGTTGGCCCAAGAGCGATTACCTAAACAAATCAATAGGATAAACCCAAAGAAGTTCGAATGTTTGTCATCTGCATCCAATTTGTTCACCTGTGCTCTATCAGGCTAAATTCTGGGGAATAAAGACGACCAATCCCTTCTCGATGCATTCTACTTCAATGGGAGTGGAGCCAATGATTTCTCCATCGACAACCACCTTTTGGGGCGGATCGGTGGTCACTTTGAGGCGCTTAACCCTGACATGAACGACGTTTTGCTCCTCCACATTGGTGCGGGTAATGGCGGCTCCCAACATTTTTAGCATGGTAGTAATGCCCTGGAGCTTGGTCTCCGCAGACGCGATTGTCACATCTAACAAACCGTCATCAAAAATGACTGCGCCTGCGCCTTGGGCCAGCACTGATGTAGGCGGGGCCGCGTTCGCAACTGTAATCACATGGGCTTGAAACTGGTAGGTTTCACTCTCCGTTTCAATAGTGGTTTCAAATAATTTTTGTTCGTCGATCGCCTGCCAGCCTGCCATTAAATAGGCCAATACACCCCACTGGTCTTTCAATTCCCGGTTCGCCATTTCTACGGTTGCGGCCTCATAGCCTACCCCCGCCAGCAAAATCATTGGCACGCCATTACAAAAAGCAGCATCAATAGTCTTGGTATCGTTTGCCAAAATTACCTGGCAGGCACTTCTAATTGGGGTCAGGCGAGACAAGCCCAGGGCTGCCGAAAACGCATTGGCCGTGCCACGGGGAATAATTCCCAGGGGAATCTCTGTGCCCACTAGGGCACCCGCCACGGCGGAGATAGTGCCATCTCCCCCCGCTGCGATAATAATCTCTGCCCCTGCGGCGATCGCCTCCGCTACCTGCTGGTCAGGGCTGATATCCGGTTGTGTATACTGCACCTTAAGGTTGAAATGGGGTTCCAGCAAGCTCCGAATCAGGGCCAAATCTTGCTGGGCATTCCCCTGTCCACTCACCGGGTTGAAAATCAGATGGGCGACCTTTGCCTTCGCCAATCGAAAGAGAATCATTTCCGCCGAGGCCAGGTTTGTGGCAACGGGCACATTATGCACGTTGCAAATTCTTAAAAGTGCTTGAATATCTGGCTCATGGGGTTGCGCATAAAGGGGATCTACCAAAAAAATGACGGCCAAGACTCCCCCCGTTGCCACCTCTGCCGCAATTTGGGCATCGCCTCCTAGGGGGCCAGAGAGAAGCTTCTCGATTGGCAAGCCAGTGGCGGCTTCCACACGCTGTCCCGTCGTGCCCGTTGCAATCAGCCGATAACGCTGCAGTACGGGGGCATGCGCCTTGGCAAAATCAACCAGGGCATCTTTCTTGGCATCATGAGCAATCAGCGCAATCGTCGTCATCATAGGGAGGGTAGAAGGCAAAAGTGGCAAAGGGCAACAGACCGAGCGCCAGGGCAGAAAGGCACCATTTTATGGATTGCTGAACCCCTGTCTGCGGAGGAATTCTCGCTCCAAAATCTAACATCCAAAACAGTGGTGACCAATGACTCACTCTAGCTTATTTGTCTATGGGCCTGATACTTTTGGCTTTCAGACCAAAATGCACATCTTTCTTTATAAAAAGTCGCCTTCTTCTTTCATTTCTTTACTGTTTTGTTATTCTGGGCGCTAATTTCGCTAGAACAAAGGTGTAAGGCTTACGCTGCCAATAATTTCGCCCTCCTCCAGGGTGTCAAAGCTTGAGTTTTTAGTGCTCAAAACACCACCGTGTTGGGAGGGGGAGGTGCAGGAATTCAGCCGTTCATCAAAATTCAGTTAAGAAGGAGAAATCCATGCTAGACATCAACGCTGCATCGTCTGTGGATTTCAATCAAACAAAAGCAACTCAGTTCGTTTTGCCTCTCAACCAGGTGGGGATGACGGATGTAGCCCTTGTTGGAGGGAAAAATGCATCCCTGGGGGAAATGTTACAAAATCTATCGAGCCACGGAGTGCAGGTGCCGGATGGATTTGCAACGACCGCCTATGCGTATCGATATTTTCTATCAGCGGCAGGATTGGAGGCCCAGTTGCAACCGCTGTTTGCTGGGCTGGATGTGGAAGATGTGAGTCAATTACAGCAAGTTGGCAAGCAGGCCCGGCACTTAATGTTACAGACCCCGTTCCCAGAGGAGTTACAAACGGCGATCGCGACTGCCTATATTCGGCTCTGTGAGGAGTATGGAACCGATACAGATGTAGCCATTCGCTCAAGTGCCACGGCTGAAGATTTACCCGATGCCAGCTTCGCTGGGCAACAAGAGACCTATCTCAATGTCCAGGGGGTGCAGGCTGTTCTGGAAGCCTGCCACAAGTGCTTTGCCTCCATCTTTACGGATCGAGCGATTTCCTATCGCCAGATTAAAGGGTTTGATCACCTCGATATTGCCCTTTCGGTCGGGGTGCAAAAAATGGTGCGTTCCGACTTGGCCGCATCAGGGGTGATGTTCTCGATTGATACCGAGACTGGCTTTGAGGATGTGGTGCTGGTCACTGCCGCCTACGGTTTAGGTGAAAACGTTGTGCAAGGCTCTGTCAACCCCGATGAGTTTTTGGTGTTTAAGCCAACCCTGAAGCAGGGCTTTCAACCCCTGGTGAAAAAGCGCCTGGGCAGTAAGGAAATCAAAATGGTCTATGACGTGGGTGGTACTAAATTAACAAAAAACGTCTTGGTGCAACCCCGCCTCAGGCAACGCTTTGCCATTAGCGATGCCGAAGTGCTGCAGTTGGCGCGCTGGGCCTGTTTGATTGAGGAACATTACAGCCAGCAGCGGGGGCAATACACCCCGATGGATATTGAGTGGGCCAAGGATGGCATCACAGGGCAACTGTTTATTGTGCAGGCTCGTCCTGAAACCGTGCATTCTCAAAAAGAAATGAATCTGCTGCGTAGCTATACCCTTGAGGCCACTGGAGAAATCCTTACGACAGGGCGGAGCGTGGGGCAAGGTGTGGGGCAGGGCAAGGCGAGAGTGATTTTGGATGCGCGTCAAATTGAGCTATTTCGGCCTGGGGAGGTGCTGGTGACGGTGCGCACTGACCCCGACTGGGAGCCGATTATGAAAAAGGCAAGTGCCATTGTCACGAATCAAGGCGGACGTACCTGTCATGCGGCGATTATTGCCCGGGAGTTGGGGATTCCAGCAATTGTAGGATGCAATGATGCCACTAGCGTTCTAGAGACTGGCCAGGAAATTACGGTTTCCTGTTGTGAAGGGGAGGAAGGTCATATCTACGCGGGGCTGTTACCCTTCAAGGTGACGGAGATTCCCTTAGATAATTTGCCTCGGCCTCAGACCCAGGTGCTGATGAATGTGGGTAACCCGGAAGAGGCTTTTCGCTTGGCGGCAATTCCCAATGATGGGGTGGGTTTAGCCCGACTGGAATTCATTATTGCCAACCAGATTCAGGTGCATCCCTTAGCGCTTTTGCACTTTGACCAGGTTAAGGACGCGATCGCCCAGCAAAAAATTGAAAACTTGACGCACCTTTACCCCCACAAGCCCGATTACTTTGTGGATCAGCTCGCCCAGGGAGCCGGGGCGATCGCGGCCGCCTTTTATCCCAAACCAGTGATTGTGCGAATGTCGGACTTTAAGAGCAACGAATACGCCAATCTTTTGGGAGGCCAACCCTTTGAACCCCAGGAAGAAAACCCCATGATTGGCTGGCGCGGTGCTTCGCGCTACTACGATCCACACTATGCCGAAGGCTTTGCCCTGGAGTGTAAGGCCATGAAAAAAGTGCGGGATGAAATGGGGCTAACGAATGTCATTCTGATGATTCCCTTTTGCCGCACCCCGGATGAGGGCCGCCAAGTATTAGCCGTAATGGCCGAGCACGGCTTGGTGCAAGGTGAGAATGGTCTACAAGTTTACGTCATGTGCGAGTTACCTAGCAATGTGATGCTAGCCGATGAATTTAGCCAGGTCTTCGATGGATTTTCCATCGGTTCTAACGACCTGACCCAACTAACGTTGGGATTAGATCGAGACTCAGCCCAGGTCGCCCACCTGTTTGACGAGCGCAACCCAGCGGTGAAACGCCTGATCCGCCATGCGATCGCCACAGCCAAAGCCTACGGACGCAAAATTGGTATCTGTGGCCAGGCTCCCAGCGACTACCCCGAATTTGCTCGATTTCTGGTGGAGCAAGGCATTGATAGCATTAGCCTGAACCCCGACTCGGTACTCAAAACCTTGTTAGAAATCGCCGTCACAGAAGAGGAAGTCGCCCGCCGTAAAGATCTCCCTAACCCACCTGCTTAAGCCAGCACTCGGCGCGAACTCACCCCAATTAAAGCCCGTCCGTTCTCTACCAGCCAATGCCCAATTGAGGTTTGAACAAACTGATCTTTTCAAAGGAGGTTTTTATGTTTACTAAAATTCTGGTTGCGCTTGATAACACCAGCATGAGCAAGCATGTTTTTGCTGAAGCTGTATCCTTAGCCAAAGCCAGTGGTGCCCGCTTGATGCTACTTCATGTGCTTTCACCAATGGATGACAGTTACCCTACTCCAGTCTATCCAGGCACGGATAGCCTTTACACCTCGCTCCATGCGGAAGCTGTGAAAGCCTATGCCCGTCAATGGGAAATCTTTGAACGGGAGGGATTGGCCCTGCTGCAATCCCTGACGAACCAGGCGATCGCGGCTGGGGTAGAAACCGAATTCAGTCAAGATGTGGGTGACCCTGGCGAAGTCACCTGCCGTTTAGCGGAAACCTGGGCCGCCGATCTAGTGGTGGTTGGCCGACGAGGCCGCACTGGTTTGAGTGAGCTGTTCCTCGGCAGTGTTAGTAACTATGTATTGCACCATGCTCCCTGCTCGGTGCTCACCATTCAAGGAAGAGTCCCTGCAGAAATTGACAGCCCGCAGCAGGAGATGGCCGTTGCCCAATCGTAAAGCCCTGTGGCAGCATTAACGTGTTCTCTTGTTTTGAGGATGCGTGGAATCTGAGCTAACGATTCGACTCAAAACCCATGTTGGCAAAATCGCCCGCGATCGCGACCCTTACTTTGCTACAGAGGGTCGCTTTTACGTGCGGCAATATCTTCGCCAGCAGTTAGAGCAATGGGGCAGAGTGCAAACCCATGAATTTGTAAGCCTGGGCCAAACTCACCAAAATTTGATTGTGGACTTACCCGGAAACCGGGGCTATCGTCCCCCTATTTTGGTAGGTGCCCACTATGATGCCGCACCTAACAGCCCTGGTGCAGACGACAATGCCTCCGGGGTAGCAGTGCTGCTGGAGCTAGCCCGTCTCTTTGCAGATCAACCGGCAAACTATCCCCTGCGGTTGGTGGCCTTTGATTTTGAGGAGACCCAAACCCAAAATGCTGGCAGCTACTTCTATGCCCAGCAGCTTCAGGGAGAACCCCTCCGCTTGATGCTTTCCCTGGAAATGCTGGGTTATTATGACCCGACGCCCGGTTCGCAACAATATCCCCTGGCCACCATGCAAGCAATTTACCCCCAGGCTGGCGATTTTATTGCTTTGATTGGCACGCCCTCTACCCTGGTTGAGATGATCCATCTGGCCTGGCATCTTGGGACTGCGGGGGTTCCCGGATGGTGGCTGCCGGTGCCTAATCGCGGGTTGATTCTGCCAGAAACGCGCCGCAGCGACCATGCGGCCTTTTGGGATTTAGGCTATCGAGCCATGATGGTGACCGATACGGCCTATTTGCGCAATCCCCATTATCACAAACCCAGCGATCGCCCAGAGACGCTTAACTTTGAACGGATGACCCAGGTTTGTTTGGGTTTGGCAACGGGCCTGCGATGTTTGTAGCATAGAAAAAATACTCCAGACAGCTTGGGAGAAAAAAATGCGGGCAAAGTCCGGGTTTGCGATCGCACTGCTCACGGTTATGGGGCAATGGCTCCCGCTATTAGCCCAGCCCCTTCCTAGTCAAGCTGCGATGCCGCCACAAGCGACAAAATGTCAGGCCAGTCAGCCGAATCTGCTGGTCGTAGCTGGAGGCGGTAGCCCTGAGAGTAATGAAATTTCTCTGGAAAAGAATGTGCTGTTTTTCCAGCGTAGCTTGCAGGTGCTGGGGTTTGACCCAGCGATCGCCCGCTTTTTCTTTGCGAACGGCAAAGATGGCAGGGCAACCGTTCGCTATCTCGATAGTCGTGGCCAGGAACGCTATAAGGTGCCACAAATTCCCCATTTGAATGGGGCCGCCACCCTGAATAATGTGCAAACAACCCTGCAACAATTGGCCAAGGCCAACTCAAACCAGCCTAGTTTTTTTTACTTCACGGGCCATGGGTACCACTATCAAAACAACTACGAAAACAATTTCTTTATTCTCTGGAATAACGAAATCCTGACCGTCCAGCGCTACGCTAGCCTTTTAGATCAGTTTCCGACCCAGGCTCCTGTTGTAACCATGATGCCCCAGTGCTACTCAGGAGGCTTTGCCAACCTGATCTATGTAGGGGGCAACCCCAAAAATGCGATCGCCCCGCATCATCGCTGTGGTTTTTTTGCCACGATCAAAACCCGTCCTTCAGTGGGTTGTACCCCCGAAGTCAACGAAGCTGATTATATCGACTATAGCTCTAGCTTCTTTTCGGGTCTAACCGGGCGTAAACGCAGCGGAGAACCAATTACCAAACCCGATTACAACAGTGATGGCCGGGTCAGCTATGCCGAGGCCCATGCCTTTGCCAAGATCGATAGCAAAACGATTGATATTCCCGTTTCCACTTCAGAGATCTGGCTAGAACGGCAAATCTCTGCCCAGCAACGTCAGCATATTCTTAGCCAGCCCTTAGATGGCTTGTTGCGCCACGCCAGCCCTGAGCGATCGCAGGTGGTAAAAACTTTGGCAAAACAGTTTCACATTGACCTCAGAAAGTCGTTTAATAATAATAGGCAGCAAAATCGTCTTACCTTTGACTCAGAAGAATTGGCAGCACTGTACCAGCGTCTAGCGCGAGAAATCGTGACAGTTGGCGCTGAGAAAATTCTGCGAACTTCCAATAATCCTGACCAGATGGCGTTGCTAAATCGCTTGCAAAGGTGTGAAGCGGGTTCAATTGGGCAGATCTAGTGGTTGATTGCGCTGCAATCAGGAGGTTAACGGTGCCTAGGCATTGAGTTAGTTCCTCCTTGGCAGCGACTAGAAAGGCCGGAGTGCCCTGGGTTGGAACTGGGAGTCGCCATCTGATGGCACCTCTGGTGAAACGACCCAGGCTCTAAGAACCTGATGTGGCAGTGCGCAGACAGAACTTGCCTGAGCAAACTGCCAACAAGTTCGGCGATTTCGACCGAAGAACAGACCGGCAGGGGTAAGGCTTAGCTTTCGTGGGTGAAGGGTTCGTCAAATTCAGCTGAATTGGCCCAATAAAAGGGGATTTTTTGCTTAGAAATCTCCTTCGGATGGGTTCTCATTCAAACCACTCCAGTTCTTGTCGATGAAGGCCAATCACCCCAGTGAGGGGTCTTCACCGTTACAGCTCATGCTGAAGTGGGATTGACTATCCGCTTGGCTCCAATTTGGCGTGCTCTCTACTTTTTCACGTTTGAGCGATCGCGTCAACCTGCCTCCTCAGGTTTCTTAATACTCAGGCACACCTACCCCCCCCTGACGGCTTCCGTTTTTTGCTGTCAATAGGTCGGGCGTTGGGCAAATGTCCATTGTCTGCGAGTGGATAGACCGCCCTCGATTTACCTGCTCTCTACTCTCTCAAGCTCTCTACTCTCTCAAGAAAGTGCTAGAGACCCCCGTCGTTTACTAATGTTTGATTCACGCAGTTAGAGTCATGGATAGCACCGTTCAAAAACAACCGGCTGGATTTTCGACCTTTATTTTTCTCTCGTTAGGGCTTGGAATTATTTTTGGGGCTACTTTACACCACTTTATGCCAGAACAGGCAGGCATTGTGGATCACTATCTTCTGTCTCCTCTGGGGAAAGGGTTTTTGCGGTTGATTCGGTTTGTGATTGTGCCTCTGGTTTTTTCTTCCCTCATTTTGAGTTTGACCCGTACCCGCGATACGGGCAAAATCGGGCGCTACGCCACTCGCTTAGGGTTATGCTATTGTCTCACCACTGCGATCGCCGTCGGCATTGGGGTCACAACTGCTCTGGTACTCCATCCAGGAGCGGGCGTTGAGGGGTTGCTCATTCCAGTGACTCACACTGAATCGACCCAACCACCCTTTATGGACTGGTTAATCAGCATCATCCCAGCCAATCCGTTTGAAACCCTGAGTACGGGTAATCTGCTGCAAACGATTGTGGCAGCCGTGTTGATTAGTTTGGGAATTCGCTCAGTTGGCGATCGAGCCAAAAGCCTGGTAGAAGTCCTGGAAAGTGTCTTTCTGGTGAGTGAGCGGATTCTTGCCAAGGTTTTGCTGCTAGCACCGATCGGGGTTTTTGCCCTAGTAGCGTCGGTGATTGCAACTCAGGGGGTAGGTGTGCTTTCTCGCCTACTCGGTTATATTCTGGGCTTGATTTTTGCTTTTGGCTTGATGATGGTTTGCTACGCGCTGATTTTGGTCGTCTTTCGGATTTCGCCGGCCTTCTATTTCCGAAGCTTCTTTGCCACCTTTTCGCTGGCTTTTGGTACTGCTAGCTCCAGCGCAACGCTGCCAGTAGCCATTCAGAATGCCCATGAAAACTATGGTCTGCTGGAGGATATTTCTAGCTTTGCGATTCCTCTCGGAACTGCGCTCAAGCGGGATGGTTCCGCGATTTTTCAAAGTTTCAATGCCCTGTTTATTGCCCAGGTTTACCATGTGCCTTTGACTGCATCATTAATCTGGACGATCGCCTTCTGTACGTTCCTAATTTCCTACAGTACCCCTGGCATTCCCGGCTCTGGCCTGATTTCAATGACAACTGTACTTGGGACAGCGGGTTTACCTTTGGAAGGTATCGCAATTGTGGCAGGTATTGACCGTTTTACTGATGGTTTCAAGAGTGTGGTAAACATTATGGGAACAACGGTAAGCGCAGTGATTTTAGACCGGTTAGAGCAACCCGACGATAGATCTTGCTATCAGCAATTTGTTTTATCTAACTCAACCCCCAGCAGAGTCGAGTCATAGGGAAAAAGTTGCCCCCCCGATTCCATGGCACCTGGCAAGCAGCCCAAAGGTTACTAGAGGCTGTCAAAGTCAGCAGTCTGGTTCAATTCCTATGTCTGAGGGCGACAGGGACGAAAGGATCCGCGATGGTGTCTCGATGGTCCATAGTTTTGCAAAGCCAGTCGATGCGCCGCCGTGCCGTAACCCTTATTGTTGGCCAGGTCATAGTGGGGATAACGAGCCGCTAAACGAGCAATGAATTGATCGCGCCAGACTTTGGCCAAAATGCTAGCGGCTGCGATCGCGAGGGAACGGCGATCACCCTGAACGATAGGGTATTGCTCAATCTCTAGGCCAGGAATGGGTTGATTGCCATCAACAAGGCATAGTTGAGGCGGTGGCTTTAACCCGATTACAGCCCGCCGCATGGCTAGAAGCGATGCTTGCAGAATATTCAGACGGTCAATTTCTTTCACAGAAGCCAGGGCGATTTGGTGCGCGATCGCCACGTTTCGAATTTGATGGGCCAGGCGTTGCCGTTTGCGAGTGCTCAGCAACTTACTATCCGTCACGCCCGCTGCACCTAGCTCGGCAAGGCACGACTCTGGCAAAATGACAGCAGCAGCAACCACTGGCCCAAATAGTGCCCCACGCCCTACTTCATCCACTCCGGCAATGCTCTCGGCAGAGTAAGAGTGGATATGAGGGGTTGACACTTCCAGGGGGATAAGGGTTAGTTGGCGCGGTGTCGTCAGAAGGTGCGCCTGCCCCATGTTGCTAACCACCTAATCTGCATCGGTTGCTGAGGATCGCCGCCGCCGTCGTCGATTGACTGGAGCGGGCTCTTCCGGCTCAACATCTGACTCAACATCACTCACTGGGGGTAACTCTAACCCCTGATGGTCAGCTAAATTGTCAGCTAAGTCAGAGCGCGATGGTATGGCCTTTACTGGAGCTACCGTCGCTACGGGCAATTCAGCATCCTCTGGTAAATCATCAGAAGCTGGCTCACTCAAATCAGCGAGTTCGGTTTCGGCTGTGGCAACAGCCGGGGCAGAGCCAGGTGAGACAACAGAGATCACGGCTGAACGTGGGTTTTTCACCTCGGTAGTCGTCAACACCAGGGGTGAAATGCCCATCCAGGCATACACTTCTTGCTCATCCTCTGTCATTTCTACAGTGATGACCTCTGCTGGCTCCACGGGAACCTTTTCCCGACGGGAGCGCCCTCGCCGCTCTTCTACCTCTGGGGCAATGCTTTCGCCATTAATCTCTACTTCAGGGGCAATCACAATCTCTGGTAACTCCCGACCTCGCCGACCCCGGCGTCCGCGATCGCGCCCAACGCGACTGGGAGCCACACTTTCTTCTGGAGTCGCATAACCCTCAGTCTCGCTACTAACCTCACGGCGGGTAGTTGGGGCCGTATACCCATTACTTCTGCTGTCACGCCCACCATCTCTACCATCCTCGCGGCGGCGGCGGCGGCGACTACCCCCGACTTCCTGATAATTAGGATGGGGCAGCGTTACCTCGTCAAGTCCTTCCTCTCGACTTTCACTCCGATCTTCCCAAAGACTCCGGGACTCTCGCAACCCCACGGAAGCAACCCGATCAATCAGTTCACCCTCAGCATCGGCAGGTTGATCCGGCAGGTGCACCAATTGCCCTAACCCGCCACAGTGAGGGCAAGAGCGACCAAACAACTCGTAGATATTTTTTCCCTGGCGTTTACGGGTTAACTCGACTAGCCCCAACTCGGTTAACTGCGCAATTTGGGGGCGAGCCTTATCAGTGCGCAGCGCCTTGTTAAAGTGTTCTAACACCTGGAGCTGATCACGGCGCAGATCCATGTCAATAAAGTCAACAATGATCACTCCAGCGATATTTCTCAAACGCAACTGGCGAGCAATCTCAGTTGCAGCTTCGCAATTGGTCCATAAAACTGTTTCGCGGGCCGTTGCTGATTTTGTAAAGGAGCCAGAGTTAACATCAATCACCGTTAAGGCTTCAGTGCGCTCAATGATGATATACCCTCCAGAAGGTAAGTCTACCCTGGGATTCAGGGCTTCTTTAATGGCCGCATTGACGCGGAAGTATTCCAAGATGGGAATACGTTCGCGATGCTGGTCAACTAAAACGCCAAGGGGCAGTTTGCCTCCGTTCCAATTGAGCAGATGTTGTTTCACCCGCTTTAGACCTGTGGGAGAATCGACAACAATGCGATTGACATCACCGCTATAGACATCGCGCAGAACCCGCATGACAAAGTCTTCATCGCGATTGAGCAGGGCTGGTGCACGGGTTGTCTTTGCCTCTTCGAGAACTTCCTCCCATTGCCGTTGCAGCATTTCTAGATCTTCAATAATGGCCTCTTCGGGCATGTCTTCTGCTTCGGTGCGAACCAGTAGCCCCATGCCTGCAGGTTTAATCAGAATGGCAAGGGCCCGTAATCGATTGCGTTCATTTTCGTTGTAAATTCGCCGCGAGAGGTTGACCCCCTTACCAAAGGGCATCATGACCAGGTAGCGACCTGGCAGGGTGATATTACCTGTCAGCCGTGGCCCTTTATTTCCTGTCGGTTCTTTCATCACCTGAACCAACACCTTTTGCTGGGGCAATAGCAGCTCAGTGATAGAGGCAGAGGTGCGACGCAACTTGAGTGGGCCTAAATCAGAAACATGGATAAAACCATTCCGTTCGCTATCGCCAATGTTGACAAAGGCCGCATCAATACCAGGCAGCACATTTTCAACAATTCCAAGGTAGATATCGCTAACCTGATGAGTTCCTTGAGCCACAATCAGCTCTTGAATTTGCTCTTCTGAAAAAACGGCAGCAATCCGATGCTGCTCGGCAATTACAATCTGCTTCGACATTCAATTTCCTCAAATATTCTCAAGCCGCAGGGGCGTTTAGGGAATGCACTCGCAAAGATAGGCATGCGGGTGTAACAAAAATTTACGAAAAGACCGATAAAACTAACAAAGCTGGTTCGATTACTGAATAGGTGGGCTGCGGCGATCGCCATTAAACCAATCTCTAGTCAGGCGATCTAGGAGTAACGCACCTTAAGCCTTCCAACAGCTTTAATCCGAATGGAGACACTCGCAGATGTGCTCTTCAGAAAAATCTGGTCAAGTAAGCTGAGACGAATTCTGACAGCAGCCT
>Ga0272446_1001651_pt1 | contig 31966 bp, 31 predicted proteins | sample YNPCB0061_FD_194587 | JGI IMG/M metagenome (GOLD analysis project Ga0272446, IMG submission 194587) | Hot spring microbial mat communities from Yellowstone National Park, WY, United States - YNP-CB-006-1 | ecosystem: Environmental > Aquatic > Thermal springs > Hot (42-90C) > Sediment | place...
GGACCATCCCCGCGCTGGCGGGGAGACCTCTTGCGTCTAACCCTTTCTAAGAAAACGATACTACCATTTGGAAACCAGGACTCCATCTAGGTCGATAATTTCTCTTTTGGGCGTTCCGATCGCTTTAATTCCAATTCCTCCTGCTTGCGCTTGTTCTTTCCAAACCAGGATAACGGATCCTTGTGTTGCCGTTGCATAATGCCATTCTGTTAATACGGTCAAAATTCGGTCACGCACGGCCTGAGAGAGATCTCCGGAAACATAGATTCCCGGCGCCAGTTCTGGCATGACAGAAGAGAGGAAACCTCTTGTCCTGTCTGGGACATCGCGCGTGATGCAGACCGTCATCGGCATGGATTATCTCAGTCTTCTTCTCGCAGGACGCTTTGAATGTGCTCAATCATCCGATGGATGACCTGTTCGCGGCGCAAGGTCTCTCCGACCAAGCGCCGCGTCAGGCGCTCGAGGGAATCCTGCGGTCGCTTCTGATGGATCGCCGTAGCCTTAAAGGCGCATGGAATTGTTACAGCCGCTCGCATCAGGTCAGCGACATCGAGAACAAAGGAGAGTCCGCTGTCTTCGTGGATGAAGCCGAGCTGCGGGATCGTCGCGGTTGCTGCGACAGCGATCGACGCCGCGGCTTCCACGGCCGTGGCGGCATGGTTTAGCGCTTGGTTTGGAACGTCGTCCGACCCCGGATTTTTTCGGTCATATCTCCGTCCATCCCAGCGAATGCCAGCGCGCTGGGCGCAGATGCGGTAGGTCTCCTTCATCCGCGCTCCCTCGATGCCTCGGAGCACATCGAGATCCCGGTGCGGTAGTGTCTCGCCAAAGCGCAGGGCATACATTCTGCGCGCCACTGTCAAACGTCCTTCCTTGGCGTCGGCCCAGAGCCGCATCTGTGCCCGCGCCAGCGCCGAAGTGTCCGTCTGCAGGGGAGGGGCGGTGTAGAGGCGGACTCCATCCTCTCCGACCGCCATCAGGGATAGGTTGTGCCTAGCCAGCAGCCTTAGGGCATCATGGGTAACGCTGCCTCCGGGGCCGAGCAGGACAATCGAAACCGACTGATGCGGCAGTCCATAGCGTCCTGCCGGCATTGTTCCGTCGCCGGCTGTCTCAAAAACCAGACATCCATCCTCTACGCCCAATTTTCCTCTTGAGAGCCATAACAAGCCGTAGCGGTCCTTATGGGGAATCCGCGCGGTCTCAAGGCCCAGGCGTCCTGCCAGCATCAGGCGGGACGCAGCAAGAGCATGCCATAGCCGAAGGCCTTGTGCCGACCAACGCCACCAGCCACGGCCTGCGAGAACAGGGATGCGTCTGTGATCTTCACAACACCTTCGATCTCGATCGACATCCCTTGCATCTGCGCACGCGCTCGTCCCCCCTCCTGGCGCGGCCGCCGGAGCACCGGCTCGAAGCGCTTCATGACGAGCCGGATGGATTCGACGCTTGCACCATTGCGCTCCAGTAGGGCTTGGCTCCAATTCGCGTAGACAGTCTCCGGATCCGGATTGCCGCCTTCGCGCTTGCGGGTCCAGTGATAGACGTCCATCTCAACGGAGCGTCGTCGATCGCCGTCCGCATCTGTCCGGACGACCGGCCGCAACCTGGCGGCGACCGACAGGCGCAGACCCTGCCGCAAAATCGGCATGGGCTTCGTCTCGGCGGGCCCGATCGCCGCGATCGCCTCTCGGTCTTCGGCCATCACCGGCTGCTGGATGGCGTAGGCCAAGATCTGAAGATCTGCCGTCCCTGCGAGGACTCGGAAGGGCCTGGGGGCCGTGGCACCGAAGGCTGCCCCGAGGAGGGCGTGCCATGCGTATCCCCCCTCCTGATCGGAAGCCACCGCCTTGCGCGTCTCCATCCATCGGCGCGCAGACCTCATGTCGGGAGAGAAGCGGAGCATCAGGAGTGTCATCGCACGGCCTCCAGAAAGCAGGAGAGGCGTCCGCGCGCCAGCCGCGTCCGGCCGGCATGGAGGCCTCCGATCCAGTCACGGCGGTCGGTCGCATGGAAGATCTGCAGGCCCGCTACCATAGGACCGTCCCAGGGAGTCACGCAGATAGGATCGCTGTCTCCCGCTTCTTCCTCGAGGGCCGATAGCAGACAGTCTCCGTCGGACACCCCTCCAAAGATCGGGGCTTCTGGGATGCAGCTCTTCCGTCCAAGGAACAGCGGTCGCGCTGGAGCCATCACCGCCTTGGCAACTGCCTTCAGGGAAGGCTCCTCGTCTGAGGCGCGAAGAGATACAGCGACAGCGACGGAGACATCGCTCCTGTATCCCTTTCGAAGGATGTGCGGGTTCTTGTAGGTGTCCGCACCGCCCTTCCTCTCCTCAGGTTGCCCAAGGGTCGTCCATCCGGAGGCCCCACCGTCCAGCAGTGCTGTCTGAAAGTCGTCCAGGGGCTTTCCGGGGCGCTTCAAGAGCGCAGCATACCGGATGCGCCCCTGGAGGCGACTGAGGCGCTCCCGCTCTTCCCGTCGCCATCCGAGAGCGTTGGCCAGCAGGCCGCAGATGAAGGATCCGGCCGGCCAGTCCTGGACAGGCCGGAGCGCGTCCACGGCCGCGGCGCCGAAGGCGACCATCGGGCCCTCGAGGCGCAGGCGCAGGATCATGGCGCCTTCCCTGCGACGGCCTTGCCCAGGCGCTCCGCCGCATCGCGCACCGGAACGGCCTGCCGCTCAGGCAGGACCGAGCAGACGATCCGCTGCTCCTCGGCGCCATACATCCCGTCGAAGTTGGCGAGGTGCCGCTCCAAGGCCTCGGCCGCCCGCTCCAGGGTGGCGGGCCGGATCGCGCGACGGAAGGCGCCGCTCAACTGGCGCGGCTGCCGATCTCCGGCCTCCAGCAGGAGGTGCTCGGCGTAGGCGTAGGGCGCAGTGGATCCCTTCTTGGCGCCTGGAGAGACCGTCGCGACGAGATGGACCAGATGCTCGACGACCTTGCCGGCGAGGTCGGCGTCGCCTCCAAGATTCGCCACCAGGGCGCCGACATCGACGCAGACATAGACGTAGTAGAGGCCCGAAGCCAGTTCGGCGTCGAAGATGCCACCGGCGCCGGTTCCTTCGGCCAGGTCATCGACGACCGTGAAGTAGTCGGTCTCGGACTGCTCGCCGTGGACCGTCAGGGCGTGAGCGACGTGGACCGCGGCGTCGGTGTTGGCTTCCGGGTCCGACGTCACCATCCGCCCGAACAACGCCGCCTCGAGCCCGCCTGCGAGGACGCCTGGGGCGGCCTTCTGCTCCTTGAGCATGGCGCCGAGATTGGCCCTCTCGGCCTTGAGGAGCTCCTCCATCTTCTGCGCGGCCGTCTTGGCGTCTGCGGCCTGTGCTGCCTCTCGGGCCTTCGACGTCAGGTATCGGATCTCCGGTTCGCCGAGCAGGATCTGCTGGCGAGAGGATGGCGTCTTGACCGCGTTCTTCCCGTAGAGCCAGACCGCAAGGGATTCGGCGGCGGCGCGGCGCGTCTCCGCCGTCCCAACGGCCTCCTGCTCGAGCGCGGGCAGGATCCGTCGCTCCGGGATCTCGCGCGACCGCACCGACATCTCCGGCCCGATGTGGCGCAGCGCCCAGGGATGATCCTCCGCCGTCCGCCAGTGGCGCTTCAGGCACTGCGACGAGATACGGGTTCGGACGGCGTCACCGTATTCCATGCGCTTGGCCAGGCCGGAATCGTCCCTGTTGAGCAGGGCCGCCGGATAGGATACCAGCGCGTGAATCTGGACGAACTTCGGTGTGCTCATGCTGTGTCGTCTCCATCTGCTTCGTTCGAGGGGCTCCAGTAGGAGCGGGCGATCCTAATCCGCAGAGAATCGAGTGCGGCGTCGTTGTCTGTGGTGAAGAACGCGTAGAGGTCGCGCGCGGGGAACAGCCCGTCCTGACAGAGCCTTCGGGCGACGAGGTCCGCCTGCCGCCGCCGCTGCTCGCCACGCGCTGCCAGCAGACGTCGCACCCGCGTCTCAGAGATGCCTGTGCGTCGGAGCGCCTCCCCGAGGAGGATCTTCGGATCCGCGTCTGGCCGGCGCGCCGTAGCGCGGACGAACATCGCGTAGCCCGGGATTCCTTCTGGCGGAAGTTCTGGCACGCATGCCGCGACGCAGTGGTAGAACTCGGGCGCTGCTGGGCGTTCGGGGTCGAGGCGCCTCAGGGCAGATAGGGCTCCCGTCTGTCCTGCCTGCGCCAGGGCCTGGATACGGCCTACTGTCCTCATCGCAGGAGAGGGATGAGATTCCGTCTCAGTTCGCATCTGCTGGCTCCTGCTCTGTCGTCTGGTCCGATCCAGGGACCGTATGATGCTCCGGAAAGGATCGCCGGAAACTCCGATCGAAGGCCTGCCTAGATCGAGCGGCCGCCTGGTACCTGCGGACGATCGTCGTCGGCGTCGTCTTGGCCGCCTGCTCCAGAATCCGACCGGCTTCCATGCGGAGATGCTCAATCCACGCGCGCCGGACCCGCAGCCGCTGGTCGTCGTCCTCGGCCACGACTTCCTCAAACACCGCGTCGAAGAAGGATTCGTCGATGCGCGATTCCATCGCGTCTAGGAACTGCTCCGCCTTCCGCCGGCTTGAGGCGTGGTCAAGGGAGGCCGAATCGGGGCCCTCCTGGAAGAGCGACATCAGGGCAACGTAGAGCGCCTTCTTGAGGTTCTTCGCGTCTTCGATCCGCTGCCGGCATGTGGTTGCCATGGCTTCCCCTCCCCGTGGCTCGAAGAACTTGCGTCTCGAGAATGGGATGGGGATCGTGCGTTCGAAGAAGCCTTCCGTCTTTCCCTGTCCTCGGACGAGCGTCCGGCAGACGAGTACGTAGCCGACATCCTTCGGTTCGTAGATCGCGATTGTGGCTAGGGGGGCTGCCTCGAAACCTCCCTTCGGCGACTTGCCGGAGAGAATCGCGGATAGCCGCTCGTAGGCAAACCCTCGGGCGTCAATGGTGATCGCCTTGCGGGTGTCATCCGCCGTCTCGATCGGCATCCAGGGATCGAGGGTGATTCCGTTCAGGGCAGCCGGGAAGGACACCCGCGGGACCTTGCTGCCGGTCCTCCATCCCTGAAGGGCACCTTCCGGCGTCCGCTCGAGGCGGAGCCGGCGGCAGACCTCCACATAGTACGGATCCAGGTCGTTGGCCCGCAGGGAGGTCAGTCCGTCCCACGGCAACAACCACAGGAGCGCGCGCCCACCGTCTTGGTATCCGTACTCGTCCTGCTCCATGAACCATCCGCGGCGGCGCACGAGCTCCTCGATGTCGCGCCGCACGTGCGGTCCCCAGCCTCCCTCGGGGGCGACGGAGATGCAAGCCCGATTGGACAGGCCCCCGTTCATCCGAGAGATCCCGTATTGCCCCTTGCCGGAATATCCGTCCATCGTCTGGGCCGTCGTCAGGGCGAAGATCCAGGCCTCCGGATCCGCCGGATTCATCCTGGCGGCCTTCTCCTCGTGGTTCCGTGCGGTGACCGGGATGTCGAGCAGGTCTGGAGCATGTACCCGTGTCCATCCATCCGTGCCGTCAAGAGCGGGAGGCTGCATGAAGGCGGGCTGGTCTGCTGGAGCGACCAGCGACCACGCCGCGGCCGGGGCCAGGGCCTGCAGGAGTTCCCGCCAGTCAGCCGCCGCAAGGTTCGGCGCCGACGCGCCTGCGCGCAGGCAGGCCAGGGCGCCGACTTGGCAGAGGAAGGCGTGCCAAGCATGTCGCTGATGGGGGCGTAGGCCAGGAAACTCCACCGGCCCTCCCGCCATCAGCGCGGCGTAGATATCAGGAAGGGAGGCCCTGCGAACCCCATCTGCCGGCATCTCTATGCGGATGAGCCGCTCGTCGAGCAGGCTGCCCGCAGACGCGCCTTCCAATCCGTCAATCCTATCCATCGCTCATGCTTTCCAGACCGAACCGGGAATAAGCATAGGTCCGGCCACCTATCTGAAAAGTCGTCATGCCATCGACCGTGATCGCCCTGGTCGGCGCCTTCTGAGCGCCGTTGGTCTGTCCGGTCCTGGGGGCGAGATGCGCGGGGATGACCAGGGTGTCGATGAGGCCTCCGTTGGGAAACGGGCTCGGCAAGGGCTCGGCCAGGGTGATCTGGAGGTCGCGGGCGCCCAGGCGCGTCAGGCTGCTCGATTCCACGGGCCTGAACTCGCAGGGCGGGCTCTGCCACTTGAGCGCCACGTCCTTCGCAGCCCCGACCTGCGCCGCCTTCCGGCCTGCCGACTGCATGAGGGCGTCGCGCCATGCGGGGTTCTCGGCCGCCAGGCGCGCCTCCGCGGCAGCCTGCGCGTCCCGGTGCAGCGCAGCCTCGACCAGACGTCGGTTGTCGTTCGGGATGGTCCATCGCCCCTCCTCCAGGAGCGCCTTGGTCCGTTCGAGGGTTAGGACATCCTGATAGATGTATCCCCCGATCCCATGGCCGACGCCTCGTCCGGACTTGCGGAGGGCGGGTTCGAACGTCTCCGGAGTGAGGAAAATGGCCCGAGGTTGCTCAAACCCCTCAGGTCGATCGTCTCGGAGATGCCGGTGAAGGCGGCCGAGGCGCTGCAACAGGACGTCGATCGGCGCGAGGTCGCAGATGAGGAGGTCCGCATCGATGTCGAGGCTCTGCTCGAGGGTCTGCGTTCCCACGGCGATCCTACCGCCGGTCGGCCGATGTCGGCCGAAGGCATCTTCGACCGCCTTGTCGAGCAGGCGTCGATCGCTGCGGGCGAAGCGTCCATGGTGGAGGGCCGGCATCCCCTGGACGGAGAGCAGGAGCTCTTCGTTGATTCCGATTCTGTCTTCGAGGGCCCGTTGCGTGGCGATGGCGCCGCCGACCGTGTTTCGGATGACCAGGACCTTCGCTCCTGCCCGGGCTGAGGCAAGCGCTGCCTCCGCGATGGCCTCGGGCGAATCCAACCATTCCTCCATTTCGAGATCCACGCTCTTGCGCCTGCCCGACGCCGCAACGGGCCGCATGTCCACGCGTCCGTTGTTTCCGCCGACGCTGAGCGCCGGATAGGGGAGCCCGGTCGCCTCCGTCAGGTCTGGTCCGGTCTTTCCGCCCAGGAGGCGTGTGCGCGCATCGGAGCTCAAGGTGGCGGAGAGCAAGAGGGCTTGGCCGCCTGCCCGAACATGCTGGTCGAGGAGGTTCTTGAGGAGGTGCTCCATATAGAAGTCGGACGCGTGGACCTCGTCTACGACGAGCAGGCGTCGGGCGAGGCAGGACTGCCTCATCTGGGCATGCTCGCTCCGAGTCGCCGCCAGCAGGGCTTGGTCGATGGTTCCAACCGCGACAGGCGCGGCCAGGAACCGCTTCGGATGCGCCGCCGCCCACCGCGCTCGTTCTCTCGCGGAGTCTGGACCGTCAACCCACTGGACGTCGAAGCCAGGCAGAATCCGCATTCGGACCTCGCCCATGGCAGCGTCCCCCGGAAGAGCGCGCAGCACTTCGACCTTACTTTGGCCGAACATTTGGTTGATGGCGCCTTGGACCCGTCGATGAATCTGCGTTGCCGCTACCCGAGTCGGTAAGGCGAAGTAGAGCCCATCGACGATCCCGGCCTGGAAAAGTCGGAAGAAGCGCCAGAGGGCGGCTTCTGTCTTCCCAGATCCCGTCTCGGATTCAAGGATAACCACGGGTCCAACGATCTCTCCCGCCTCCCGTTGCATGGGAGTCGGTTCGAACCCGAAGATTTCCTCGAAGGTTTTGCCGGAGATCTGGCACCTCCGGATGTCGGAGACGTTGAGGCCAACGCGGTCAAGGATGTCGCGCGCCCGCGCCCGCGCAAACGCCTGGCGAGCTACTGGGGTTTCCTGGCCTGCATCGTAGGGGAAGGCGTCCGGTTTGGCGTCGGATCCGATCCAGTCGGACAGCTGCAGAAGACCGAGGAAAGCGTGCCAGAAGCGCGGCATACCATCTGAGCTGCCGGAGCCGAACGTCCACGTCTCTCCCATCGCGGGCAGAAAGGGCGCATCCGGCCTGAACGCCTCCGGCCAAAGTTCGCGCGCCGTCCGCACGAGGCTTTCGACGCTCCTGAGCGATCCCTCCGGGTTCGCCCAAAGGGCGCTCGGGAAGAGCCGCTCTTCCGGTTGCGGGGGACTTCCATGATGAGCGAGAACCGTCTGGATCACGCGGGGGGCGTCGTCTGGATCCTGCAGCCATTCCTCGATCAGGCAGAGTCCCGCCGCTTCCCACCAGTCCCTTCGCTCCAGGATGGGGACGGCCTCGCGGATGTGGCCGCCCTTTCCGGCCTGGAACCTCGCGTTTGCCTTCCCAAAGTCGTGGAGGAATGCCAGGACCACAAGGCGAGCAGCTGATGACGGTGGCAGGCGCTCAACCCCGAGCAGGGTCGCGAGATGTTGTCCCTGCGAGGTGTGATCAAGCAGAGCCTCGAAGCACGAGGCGACGTCGATGCTGTGCCCCACGAGAGAGTGCCACCGTCCGTCGTCCGTCTTCTTCGCCCAGATTCCCGGTGCCATCCGATCAATGCCTCATGCCGCTGCGGGGCCGGCAGGGCTGCCGGCTGTCTTCCGACAGCACGGATTCAAGGGTTCTGGTCTCAATCTGTCAAGGCGCAGGAGGGCCTGGGCGCTTCAGTGCGTGCCGAATCAGATCCTGTCCTGCAGGTTCTGTTGCTGGCACAGTTGCCTGCGGATGGATGTTCATACTTCAGAAGAATTCTGGCTCAGTGCCTCGGACGGAGACCCGGGGAGCAGGGTTTGCCTGGGCAGCAGGCGTCTTGGCGGCAGGAGATACCTCCTCGCGGGGCGGGAGTGGCGGAAGTCCTCGCTCCTCGCGCAGGCGATCGCGCGTCTCCATCCAGATCCGGCCGAGGTGGTTCTGTCCCTCGCCCGCGCGGATCCCGCGCGATGGCACATCGGTCAGCGCCACGCCCCAGAAGACGTCGCCCCAGGTGTTTCCTTCCTGGATCCGCCCGTTGCCGGTCGCGATGAGCCAGTCGCCGACCTCGGGGTTCCGCCGCGCCTTGTCCGCCACGAGCGCGCGCATGACCTCGAGCTTGGCCGTGTCCCAGTCGGGGCGCAGGGTGAGCCCGCGGGACGCCTTCTTGACCGTGCGCGCGCCGATCTCGACGGCTTCGGCGGGAGACTTCCCGTCGGCCGCGGCGGCGGCGACGGCGCCGTCGAAGCGCCGGATCATGTCCGCGCGCTGGGCCGGGTCCAGCGTCTTGGCGACCATGTAGGGGAGCTCGTTGCAGGGCCACTCGCGCTCCGGCGTCACCGCGTCCCCCCAGCGGACGGGGGCGGCGTACATGTTGGATCCGATTCGATCAGGGCCGGCGAAGCGAGCGACGTCGCGTCCCTCCGGCGCGGCCTCGGCTGCGGCCTGGCGCTCGCCTTGGGCGAGGCGCGCGGCCTCGGCGGCCAGAACCTCGGGGGTGGCGTCGCGCCAGCGCGGGTCCCCGAGGTTCAGCACGGGCACGCCGAGATCCTGGGCGATGCGGAGTGCTTGGCCGGCGCCGCCCTTGATGGCCCCGCCTTCCGTCCAGCAGATGACGACGCCCGAGCGGTCATCGAGATCGCGGCCCAGCACTTGATGCCCGTTGCGGCTCTGCAGGCCGCGCGCGCCCTGGCTCAGGCGATCCCAGGCCGGGTGGTAGCGCTTGGCCATCTCCATCGCGTCGCGCGCCTTCGGCAGGGCGGAGGCGAGCACCACGCCCGGCTCCTGCTCGGAACGCTTCCGGCCCGCGGCCTGGAAACCGCTCCAGGGGATGTAGATCTCTTTGCGCACCTGCGTGCCGTCCTCGTGGGCGGCGCGATCCGCGCCGCGCTCGAAGGCGCTGTCGGCGCCCTCCGCGCCTCCCGAGCGCAGCGTCCAGCCCTGGCGCTGCAGGATCGCGCCCACCGCCTCCATGCGGGCGAGGTCGGCCGCCGGGGTCTTGCGCGATCCGATCCCGGCGTAGGTCAGGCTGCCATGGCCGGTCGACGCCGTGGCCGCGACAGGCGTTGTCGCCTTCGCCGCACCGGCCAGCGCTTGGCGGGCTTCCTCGACGACGGCGAGGGCGCTGCGCGCGCCCTGATCGCCGGCGGCCGCGCGGTCCAGGGCGTCCATCGCGCGGGTCAGCACCTCGTGGATCTTCGGCGCGCGCTGCCCGAGCTGAGCCCGTCCGGTGCCGATCCCGGCCTCGGGCACGACAATGGTCCCGCCGGCGCGCAGATGCGCATCGAGCCGGGCGAAGCCCTCGGCGAAGGCGTCGAGCGCCTTCGGCAGGTCGGCGTCGGTGAAGAAGGCGTCGGGCGCCATGCTAGGGGCGATCTTCGTTGGGATCCCGACGGCGTTGGGTTCGCCGCGCATCTCCGCGGCCTGTCCGCCCATCCCGGCGCGGCGGAGGTTGTCGCCGAAGACGAAGAGAGTGTCGGGGGCGTCCTTCAGCATTTGCCGGCGCACCACGGGCTCGTGGCGCAGCCTCGAGACGCCGCGGGCGCGGGCGACGGCGGGGAGCATCACCTCGGCCAGGGGCGCGCCGCGGGTCCAGGCGTCCGCCAACGCCTCTGCGGCCGTCCGGCCGGTCTCGGCGATCCGCGCCCGCGCGTCGGCGGGCAGGGCGGCGACGCGCTCGAGATCGGGGACGGTCGTGCCGCCGCGATCGACGAGCACGCCCGTGGCGCGCACGGCGCGCAGGTTCTCGCGCAGCGGTTCCAGGGCGGGGGCGAGGACGGCCTCCTCCCGCAGGCGGGCGGAGACGGCGGGCAGGAGCACGATGGCCGCGAGTTCGGCGGCGGCGCGGGGGGAGCTCATGAGGCGCGTGTCCTTTCGCTCGGGAGATTGCGCGGCAGGAGCGGACGCGCAAGGGCGCGGGCGGCCTTGATGGCCGGACCGGGATCCCCCAAGTCAATGAACGTCCCGGCAGAAGCCGGCGTCCGATCCATCCAAGGGGAATCCTCGTCATGCGCCTCTCCTCCCGCCTCCTCCGGATCCTGCCCGCGCTGCCGCTGCTGGCCGTCCTTGGCGCCTGCGGCTACGATCCGGCCGGCCGCACGATCACCGGCGCCGGCCTCGGCGCGGGCGCGGGCGCGGCCATCGGCTCGTTCAGCGGCAACGCCGGCATGGGCGCCGTCATCGGCGGCGTGGCCGGCGGCCTCCTGGGGGCTGCCACCAGCGGCAACCAGGTGAATGCGGGCCCGAGCCCCTTCGACCGCCAGGCCCCGCGGCCCAGCGTCTGCTACGACCGCTTCGGCAACGCCTTCTCCTGCTGACGGGCGTGCGGCGCGCGGCCTTGGCCGTCGCGCTGCTGCCGGCGCTCCTGGCGGCGCCGGCGTCCCGCGCCGCGGGCGATCGTGTGTCGGTCGACACCTTGGCTAATGCCGGTGCCTGGAGCGCCTTCCGCGCGTCCGGAGCCGTCGGTGCCGTGCTCTGCGGCGTCGACAGCGTCCTCGACGGGCGGCGCCTGATCTCGGTGGATCTGCACTCCGAAGGCGTGGCGCTGCGCCTCTTCGATCCGGCCTGGACATTCGCGCCGGAGGCGGTCGCGGATCTCCGGGCCGAGATCGGGACGCGCTCCTGGGAGGTGTCGGCCTCGGGCGTTGGGCCGCTGCTCGAGTGGCGCCTGGACGGGGAGGCCGCGCGGCTCCTCCTCGAATCCTTCCGCGCGGGGCGGCGCCTCGACCTGGCCTTCTCCGGCCTCGGGCCGGCCTGGCGGCTGTCGCTGGCAGGCAGCGGGGCGATGCTGGCCGCCGCGCGCGTCTGCGCCGCGGAAGGCGGCGGCGCGGCGCCGCCCGTCCCCGGCCGGCGCTGGCTCTGACGCTGCCCATGCGTCGCCGCGCCCTCCTCGCGGGGTCCTTGGCGGCCTTGGCCCGTCCGGCGCTGGCGCGCCCGCCGCCGCTGCGCCTGGTGGTCGCGGCCGCGGCCGGCGGCAGCCAGGACGCCTTCGCGCGCCTCACGGCGGAAGGCCTGGGACGTCGCCTCGGCGTGCGGGTCCTGGTGGAGAACCTGCCGGGCGCGGGCGGCCTGATCGGCTTCGACGCCCTGTCGCGCCGCCCCCCGGACGGGCTCCACTGGGGGGTTGGGGGCGATCAGCAGGCGCTGCTGCCCGCCTGGACGCCGCCCGGCATGACGCCGCCGGCCCTGCGGGCGGCGGCCGTGGGGGTGGAGACGCCGCTCCTGCTGCTCGTGCGGCCCGACGGGCCGGCCGATCTCGCCGCCTTCCTTGCCCTCGATCGCCGCCGGCCGCTGGCGGTGGGCACGGGCGGTCTGGCGAGCCTGGCCCATCTTGCGCAGGATCTGCTCCGCGCCGCCGTGCGGGGGGCCTGGCAGGCCATCGCCTATCGCGGCGGGGCGCCGGCGGCGCGCGATCTCCTCTCCGGCGCCCTCGACGCGGCGGTCGTGGCCGGCGGGGTCGCCGCGCCGCTCCTGGGCCAAGGCCAGGTCCGGGGGCTGCTCGCGCTCCGCCGCACGCCTGATCCTCTGTTCCCCGGGATCCCGGGCCTGGATGCGGCGGGCCTGCCGCCGGCGCTGGCGACGGCGGGATGGCACGGGTTGGTCGCTCCCGCCGGGACGCCCGACGCGCGGCTCGAAACCGCGGCCCAGGCTCTGTCGGAGGCGGTCTGGGAGGTGGCGGTTCCCCTCGCCGAGGCCGGCCTGCGCCCGGCGCCCGCAGGGCCGGCGGCCGCCGCTGCGCGCATCGCCGCCGAGGCGGCGCGCTTCGGGGACGGGGCTCGGGCGCTGGCGCGACGGGAGCGCGCGGGCTGAGGCGTTGCCTGCAGGAGCCGCCGGGGCCAGATCCGGATCATGCCGATCCGCCTGCTGCTGTCCGTCCTGATCCTGGCCGCGCCCGGGAGCGCACTGGCCCAGGTGCCGCTGCCCGCGCCGCTGCCGCCAGGGGCCGACTCGGGCGTCTGGCGCGACCAGGCAGGGCGCCGCCTGGGCAGCGTCGAGACCTCCGGCAGCCGCCAGGTCGTCCGGGACGCGCAGGGACGCCGCCTCGGCACGATCGAGGAGGGATCGGGCGGGCGGACCGTCTTCCGCGACGCCGCCGGCCGGCGCACGGGCTCGGCCGACACGGACGCCTCCGGGCGCACGGTGTTCCGCGACGCGCAGGGCCGGCGCACCGGCACGGCGGATCCTTCAGGGAGTGGCCGCGTGGTGCTGCGCGACGCCGCCGGCCGTCGGACGGGGACGATCGATCCGCGGTCCGGCGGCGGCGCCACGATCCGCGACGGGCGCGGGTCGACCACGGGCTCCTTCCGCTGACGATCAGACGGACGCGCCGAGCGCCGCGCCGAGCGCGGATCCCAAGGTGATGGCGACGTAGCGTCCCGCGAGCAGGGCCCCTTGCGCCGAGGGTCCGTTCTCGGGCAGGGCGGCGCGCATCATGGAGGGGAAGGTCGCGGCGAAGGCGAGACCGACGGCCAGGCCGCTCGCGGGAACGCCCAGGGCGAAGGCGAGGGAAGCGGCGAGGCCGGCGGCGGCGAGGCCGAGACACAGCGGCAGCGGCAGCGGACGCCAGGTCGAGAGCAGGGCGCCGGCGAGCATGCCGGCCTGCAGCAGGGTCATCCCCACGGCAGCAGCGGGCGTCGGCAACGCCAGGGCGTGGCCCGAGGGGCCGAGGCCGATGGCGACGGTGGTCGCCACGAGCCCGGCGGCGGGCAGGAGGCGCGGGAGCGACGGCAGGTCCCCCGCCGGGGCCGCGGAGGGCGGACGGCGGAGCACGGCGCGGTGGCAGAGCGCGCCAAGCACGGCGCAGGCGGCCAGGACGACTTCGGCCGGGGCTTGGGCGAAGGCCAGGGCGGAGAGGGAGGGGACGGCCAGGTTCGCGACGTTGAAGGACAGCGAGATGGTCCCGAGGCCCCGCACGCTCGGCACCGCCTCGAAGGTCTCGAGCAGGATCCGCGCCATCGCCACCCCAGAGACCGCCCAGGCGAGAAGCCCGGCGGGCGTGGAGAGGGGGGCGAGAAGGACGAGGGCGGCCGCAAGCGGCGCCCAGGGGAACCGGATCCAGGCCCCGCGCGGCCAGCGCAGCGCCAGCAGGCCGGCGGCGACGAGGCCAAGCCCCTGCAGCGCGGACGCCGCCGTCTGCCCCCAGGGGAGAACGAGGGGGACCGCCAGGATCCAGGGGAGCCACAGGAACGCCGGGGCGGGCCCGAGGATCCAGAGCGCGCGGGCGCCAGGAGGCGCGGTCGGGGACATGCGGAGGTCCGGGCGTCGTCCGTGTCGGGCCTCGGCCCTGGCGCGGCGGCGGACGATTCCGCTGCCTGCCTTGGAAATAGGCACGTCCTGTCGTCGGCGGAAGTCCGCAGACGTCCGCAAACCTTGCCATGGGCTGAAGGCCGGGCCAGGTGCTGGGCATGCAGACCGTGCTCGGCCCGCCCTCGCCCGATCGGATCCCGGACCCGCCCCCGCGTCCGCCCCGGCTGCTGCCTGTCGGCGCGCTCGTCGGCCTGCTCGCCGCGCTGGTCTGGATCTCCTGGGCGGCCCCGCATGCGCTGCAGCCCTGGCTCTGGCCGGTCTTCCTCTCCGGCGCGCTGGCGGGCGAACTGCTCCTGCGGTCGGTGCTGGATCACCCCGTCCGCCGACTTCGTCGCCTGGGACGGATCCTGCCGGCGCCGGGTCTGCTGATCGGCACGCCCGAGGGCCTCGTCTTCTGTCCCGACGCGCCGTTGCCCGCCCATGCCCGCCTGGCCGTCTCCGGAGCGCTGGCCGCGGCGCGCCTGCCGCGGGGGCGCTGGATCGCGGACGTGGAGATCCGGGCCTGCCCGCGCCGCGGGGTCTGGGGACGGATCGGGGGGCGGAGCGTCTCCTGGCCGTTCTGGCCTCCGCCGTCCTGGCCGTAACCCCTTCCCCTCGGCGGGCGAAGAGGAGGCAGGTTCCCTCCGGAGAGATCCCATGCCGACCCGTCGCCTCCTCCTGCGCCTCGCCCCCGCCGGCGTCGCCGCTTTCCTCGTCGCGCCCTGGCCCGCCGTCGCGGGCGAGCGGCGGCCCTTCACGGCCGAGGCCTTCGCCGAGGCGCAGGCGGAGGGGCGTCCGATCCTGGTCGTCGTCTCCGCGCCCTGGTGCCCGACCTGCCGCGCGCAGCGCCCGCATGTGGACGCGGCGCTGGCGGATCCCCGGATGGCCGAGGCCGTCCTCTTCGAGGTCGACTTCGACACGCAGAAGGACGCGCTGCGGCTCCTCGGCGCGCGGAGCCAGTCGACCCTGATCGCCCTGCGCGGGACGGAGGAGCGGGGCCGCGCGGTCGGGATCACCGACGGCGCCCGGATCCGCGACCTGCTGCTGCGCGCGCTCTAGGCCGGCCGTGCTCTCCTTCCTCCTGGCGGGGTTGGCCGGCATGCTGGCGAGCCTCTCGCCCTGCGTGCTGCCGATCCTGCCGATCGTGCTGGCGGCGGCGGCATCCGAGCATCGCCTCGGTCCGCTGGCGCTGGCCTCGGGCTTGGCCGTCAGCTTCGCCGCCGCCGGGACCCTGCTCGGCCTGGCGGGCTTCGCGCTCGGGCTCGACGCCGATCTCCTCCGCCTGGGCGCCGCGGTCCTGATGCTGGCCGCCGGCCTCCTCCTGCTCGCCTCCGGCCTGGCTGCGCGCCTCTCGGCCGCGGCGGAGGGCGCGCTGCGCCCCGTGATGGCGCTCGCCTCCAGGATGTCGGCGCGCGGGCTCGGCGGCCAGTTCGCGCTCGGCGCGGTGCTGGGCCTGGCCTGGGCGCCTTGCACCGGTCCGGCGCTGGGCGCGGCGGTGGCGCTCTCCGCCCAGGCGGCGACGGCGCCTTGGGCCGCGGCGACGATGCTCGCCTTCGCGCTCGGCGCCGCCCTGCCGCTGCTGGCCCTCGGCTATGCGGCGCGCGGGGCCCTGCCGGGGATGCGCCGGCGCCTCGGCGGTGCCGCGGGCGCGCTGCGCCCGGCGCTGGGCGGGGCGCTCGTCCTCTTCGGCGTCTTGGTGCTGAGCGGGTTCGACAAGCGGCTCGAGGCGGCGGCGACCGCGGCGCTGCCGGAGGCCTGGGTCTCCTTGATCGTGCGCTTCTGAGGGTCGGCAGGCTTCAGGGGCGGCGTCCGTCGGCCGCCGCCAGGATCCTGGCGAGGCCGGCGCGGATCGCACCTCCTTCCGTCCCGTCCGGCGCGCCGCCGGCGGCGGCCAGGCGCAGGCCCCGCACGACGAGCGTCCCCACCGCCGCGAACTCCTCCGGTCCGAGGCGGCGGCTCGTGCCAGAGGGAGTGCCGAGGCGGATCCCGGAGAGGCGTCCCTCCGGGTCGTCCGGCAGGGGGCACTTGTTGGCCACGAGGCCGATCTCGGCCAGAAAGGCTGCGGCGGGCGCGCCCGCGATCCCGAGCCCCCGCAGGTCCGCCACCACGAAGTGGCAGTCGGTGCCGCCCGTCGAGAGCGGGATCCCTTCCTCCGCGAGCGCGTCGCCGAGCCGGCGCGCGCCGGCGACGACGCAGGTCGCGTAGGCGCGGAAGTCCTCCGAGGCGGCCTCGCCGAAGGCGACCGCCTTGGCCGCGATCGCGTGGAGCAGGGGCCCGCCCTGCAGGCCCGGGAAGATGGCCGCGTCGAGGCGCGCGCCGAGATCGGGGCGGCGCGAGAGCAGGAGGCCGCCGCGGGGGCCGCGCAGCGTCTTGTGGGTCGTGCTCGAGACGACGTGTGCGTGGAGGACAGGGTTGGCATGCAGGCCAGCGGCGACGAGGCCGGAGGTGTGGGCCATGTCGAAGAGGAGCAGGGCGCCGCACTCCTCAGCGACCCCGGCGAGGTCGGCGACGGGGATCTCGCGCGGATGGAAGGAGCCGCCGGCGACGAGGAGGGAGGGACGCAGCCGCTTGGCCTCGCGGCGGACGATCTCGGGATCCACCCGTCCGTCGCCGCCTAGGCCGTAGGCGTGCCCCTCGAGCCAGCGCCCCGAGAGGTGGTCGGCGCCGCCGTGGGTGAAGTGCCCGCCGGCGGATCCGCTCATCCCGAGGATCCGGTCGCCGGGGCGCAGGAAGGCCATCAGGACGGCGAGGTTGGCCGAGGAGCCGCTGTGGGGCTGGACGTTGGCCCAGGCGGCGGCGAAGAGGCTCCGGGCGCGGTCGATGGCGAGATCCTCGATCCGATCGACCGCGCCGCAGCCCTCGTGGAAGCGGTCGTCGGGATAGCCCTCGGCATACTTGTCGGTCAGGCCGCCGCCGAGCGCCTCGCGGACGGCCTGGGAGGAGACGTTCTTGGAGGCGATGAGGGAGAGGGTGCCGCGGGCGCGAGCCGTCTCGGCTTCCATGAGGCGCGCGATCTCGGGATCGCGTCGAGCGAGGGCGTCCATCGTCTGTTTCCTTCCTGAGCCGGACAGGCTGCAGACAGGTGGGCCCCTTCCGCCGTTCCCTCAAGGCCTGCCCGGCGCACAGCCCCGCAGCGCGCCCGCGCCGACGAGGCGGGCGGCCTCCGCGCGCAGCCCCGATTCGGGCAGGAGCACGATCTCGTCCGGCGCGCTGCGGCATCGCCCCACCAACATGCCGACGCGCCTGCCATGAGTGTCCATCACCGGGCCGCCCGAGAATCCAGGGCGGAGATCCGGCGTCGTGGCGTGCGCGTAGGCGCCGAGCGGACCGATCACCTCTGGCCCCCTGCGGAACATGCCCGAGCGCACCTCGGAGTGACCGTCCGGGGCGCCCAGCACCTGCAGCCGATCGCCCGGACGGGCCGACGCGGAGGGCGGCGCGTCGAGCAGGCCGGGCTCCGTGCGCAGCACCGCGAGGTCGAGATGGGGGCTGCGGGCGATCACCCGCGCGGGCGCATCCCGTCCTCCGCTGACGAGGATCGCGTCATCGCGATCGCCGACCACATGACGTGCCGTGACGACCAGGCCGCAGCCGAGGCCGCTTGCGCTGCCGCGTTCGCTGCCGCTGCGCAGTTGCACAGATTGAAGCGGGGTCTGGGGGGAGCCAGGCGGGTCGTCAGGAGGGCCGGCGCACGCGGCGGCCAGCAGCGGCAGGACGATCAGGCGGACGGTGGCCCGCATGGCGGGCTCCTTCGCGACGTTTTCCCCTGTCCGACAGGGTAGATGGCATTCGTCGCGATTTCAAGCGGTCGCTCGACGGCGGGATCCGACCTATCTCATGGGCCGGTCAGGAGGCTGGACGGCCGCGGCCCTTTGGGGACGAGGAACGTCGGGACTCCACGGGGACAGGCGTCCAGGTAATTCCTGGGGCGGGGCGATTCGCCGGACAGGGCCACAGAGAACAGACCGCCCGCGCGTCGGCAGGCCCGGCCCGCGGGCAAGGGTGAAACGGTGCGGCAAGAGCGCATCGCGTCGTCAGCAACGGCGGCGGCATGGCAACCCCACGCCGGAGCGAGGCCAGACAGGAGCCCTGGGCGTCCCCGCCCGCCGCGGCTCCGGGTGGGCCGCTGGAGCCGCGGGGCGACCCTCGGCCTAGAGGAATGGCCGTCCAGGCCCTTCGGGGCCGGACAGGATCCCGCGTACAGGCCTCCTGACCGTCCTGCTGAGGCTCCCTCTCGGGCGCCCGAAGGATCTCCCGCCCGGGAGATGCCTTGCGCCCGCCCCTCGCCGTGGTCCCTTGCGGCGCCTAGGTTCGTTCGCACGGACGTCCCTGCTCGGGCTGCCCAGGGGAAAACGGACGCGCCTGTCCGGCCGTCGGGGGAGACGTTTCGATGAGGATCCGCCAGCTCGTCCTGTTGTCGTCCGCGCTCTGCGCGCTGGGCGCTGCCCCCGTGGTCGCGTCGCCCGGATGGGGCTGCGGCGCGCAGGCCGACGGCTCCTGGTCGTGCGGTCCGGGCGTCTCGGCCGCGCCACCTACGCCGGAGGTGGCGGCGGCCCGCGCGGCGTCCGCGGAGGCGTCGGAGCGGGCGGCGGAGGAGGCCCGGGCCGCGGTTGTGGCGGAGCGGCTCCTTTCCCTGCGCCTGGAGGCGGAGCGCCAGCTCGAGGCGGTCGAATCTCGGATCGGCGACGCGCTCGCCCGCCGGCGCGCGGCGGAGACAGATCTGGCATCGCTTGCCGGCGCGCGCACCGAGATGGCCTCGTTCGCGGAGCGCCTGCCGCGCCTGCGCGCGGAGGCCGATGCGGCCGAGGCGCGCCTGGCCGCGCTGCGCGGCGACGAGGAGGCGGCGCTGCGTCCGCTCGCGGAGCGCCGCGCGCGCCTGTCGGCCGAGGTGGCGGCGCTTGAGGCGCCGGGTACCGATCTGCGCGGGGCGGCCACGGCGGTGGAAGCCCGGCTCCAGGCGCTGCGCACCGGGCTCGCCGAGCGCCTGCCGGCGCTGCGTGCCGAGGCGGAGGCGGCGCAGTCGCGTCTGACGGCCCTGCGGGGCCGGGAGGAGGAGGCGCTGCGGCCGTTGGCGGAGCGCCGATGGAGCATGGAGGCCGAGATGGCGGCCCTCGAGGCGCGCCGGACGGAGATCCTCGCGGCCGCTGGGGAGGCGTCGGCGCGTCTGGAGTCGATGCGGAGCGAGATCGCCGCTGCGGAGGCGCGGGCCGAGGCATCCACGTCGGCCGAGCGCCGAGCGGAGGAGCGCAGGACTGCTGCCGTCGCCGCGGCGATGGCCGCCGAGGCGCGCCTGGGCGAGCTGACGGCGGCGGCCGAGGAGGAGGAGGCCCGTCTCGCGGCGGCGCGGACGGCGCTGGCCGAGGCGCGGGCGGAGGGGATCCGGATCGCCGACGCCCAGGCGTCGCTCGCGCGCGAGCGTCGGGCTGCGGAGGATGCGCTGCGCCAGGCCGAGGCGCGGGCTGCGGAGATCGAGGCCGGCATGGCCGGCCTGGCGCTGCGGCGCGATCTACTGGCCCGCGAGGTCGAGGGGCTCGGGGCGGCCGCGCCGGCTGCGATGGCGGCGGTGGATGCGGCGGAGCGCCGTCTGGCAAGTCTGCGCGATCAGGAGCGCCAAGCGTCGGAGCGCGCGCGGTCTGCCGAGGCGGACGCGCGGACCCGCGAGGGGACGGCGGCGGAGATCCGGGCGGCGCTGGCCGCGCTGTCCCGCGAGCGGACCGAGGGCGAGGAGGATCTGCGCGCCCTCTCGGCCCGGCGTGCGGAGCTGCGCCGGATCCTCCCCGGGCTCGAGCGTCGCGCGACGGCGGCGGAGGCCGCGGCCGAGGCGGCGGCGCGGCGCCAGGAGCGCCTGGCGGCGGAGGTCTCGGCCATCGAGGCGCGCCGCTCGGCGGCCCGGGCCCAACCTGCGGCACCGGCCCAGGCGTCCGCGTGGCCCGCGGCGCCTGCCCGCGACGGCCTGCGGCCGGTGGAGATGCGCGAGACGGTGGATCGGGCGACGCCGGCGGCGGAGCCGGACGCCGGCCTGCGCATGGGCGTCGCCCGGGATCCGGCGTTTCAGGCGACGGATCCGGCCGATCCGGATCTGCAGGCCCGACAGGCGGCGGCCGCGTCGATGGCCGCGCCGGCCGCCGGGTCGATCCTGCCCGCGCTGCCGATCGCCGGCTCGGCCATGCTGGGTCTGCCGCCGGGGATCGGCGCGGGACGCTGACGCCGTCCTCCTTTGGGAGGGCGATCGCTGGGCGACGGGGGAATGGGCCCATCTCCTGGGTTCCCGTTCCCTCCGCCGGAGCCACGCCATTGCTGCCGCGCCGCCCCTTCCTCGCCCTGCCCGTCTTGCTGGCGGCCGGGGCCTTCCCCTTCTCCGTCGTCGCGTCGCTGCCGTCGCTGGCCTTCACGGCCCGGCGCGACGGCGTGCCCTTTGGCGTCCATCGCGTCCGCCTCCGCACGGAAGGCCGGGAGACCGTGGCCGAGATCCAGATCGACCTGGAGGTCCGTGTCCTCGGCGTCCGGGTCTTCCGCTACGCGCACAGGAACCTCGAGCGCTGGCGCGACGGGCATCTCCTGTCGCTGGATTCGACCACCGACGACGACGGGACGCCGCGCCGCCTGGAGGTCCGCGCCGAGGGCTCGGGGCTGCGTCTGCGGGGAAGCGACTTCGAGGGGGTCCTGCCGTCCGAGAGCGCTCCGACGTCCTACTGGAACCGACAGGCGATCCGGCGCCCGAAGTTCGACACCCAGGGCGGCAGGCCGCTGCGCTTCGACGTCTCGGCGCCGACGCCGGACGCCTGGGCGGGGCGTCCGGCGGAGCGGTTCGACGTCTCGGGCGACCTGGTGCTGTCGCTCTGGTATGAGGGCCCAGTCTGGCGGGGCCTGCGCTTCCGCGCCCGCGGCGCGACCGTGACCTACGACCCGTCCTGAGGCGGCGCCTCGGCCAGGGCGCGGCGGACGAGGACCTCGACGGGGCGCATCCCCGCCTGGGGAGGCACGGCGCCGCGGACGCGCCCGTCGCGGCCGACCACGTACTTGTGGAAGTTCCAGCGCGGCGGCCCCGCCTGGGCTGCGGCCCAGCGGAAGAAGGGGTGGGCCCTCGGCCCGGTGACGGTCTGGGGGCCGGCCATCGGGAAGGTGACGCCGTGGTCGGTGCGGCAGACGGTCGCGATCCGGGCGCGGCTCTCCGCCTCCTGGCGGAAGTCGTTGGAGGGGACACCCAGCACGCGCAGACCCTGGGGGCGGAGCGCCTGGTGGAGGTGCTCCATCTCCTCGAACTGCCGGGTGAAGCCGCAGAACGACGCGGTGTTGGCGACGAGCAGGACAGATCCGCGCCATGCCGAGAGTTGGATCTCCGGCTCTCCCTCCTCGAGGGCGGGGAAGCGGAAGTCCCACGCGACGCCGCCGGATCCAGGAGCCGCGCGCAGCGGGCGGGCCATGGGAAGGAGGGCGGTCGAAGCGCAGGCGAGGGCGAGGGCGCGGCGGAGGAGGGGCATGGGAGAAGGCGTCCTTGTCGGGTCGCTTGGGGAGACGATCTGGCCCCGCCCGGGCCGATCGTCCAGGTTGTCCGGCTCGATCCGTTGTTCCCTCTTCGTTGGAGGCCGCGTCGCCGACGGCGCATCTCCTCGGGAGGGGGACGCGTCGCGCGGGAAGGGCCTGAGCTGATCCGAGGAAACAAGCGATGTCTGATCGTCTCCGCCCGGCGCTCGTCCAGGCCGACTTCTCCGTCGGCGCCGTCGAGGACAACCTCCGGCGCATCCTGTCCTTCCACGCCGAGGCCGGCGACGCCGACCTGCTCGTGATGCCCGCGGGCGTGCTCTCGGGCTATCCGCCGCAGGATCTTGTGCTGCGCCCAGCCTTCGTCGCCCGCGCCGAGGCCGCGCTCGAGGCCCTGGCGGCACGGGTGCGCGGATCCCGCACGGCGGTGCTGGTGGGGCTGCCGATCCGCGGCCTCGGCCACCCCCACAACGCCGCGGTGCTGCTGCGTCCCGACGGGACGCGGGAGATCGTGGCCACGCAGGAGCTGCCGAAAGAGGACGTCTTCGACGAGGTGCGCCACTTCGCGCCAGGCCTGCCGTCCCTGCCCGTCCTCCTCGAGGGGTTTCGCCTCGGCGTCCTGATCCGCGAGGACCTGTGGCACCCCGGCCCTGCCGCGCGCCTGGCCTCGGCCGGTGCGGAGGTGCTGCTGGCCATCAACGGCTCTCCCTTCGAGGCCGGCAAGGCGGATCGCCGCGTCTCCGTCGCCCGCGCGCGCTTGCGCGAGACCGGCCTTCCGGTGGCCTACCTCAACCTCTGCGGGGCGCAGGACGAGATCGTCTTCGACGGCGCCTCCTTCCTGCTCGGCGCTCCCTCGGCGGCGCCCTGGCGCGCGCCGGCCTTCGCCGAGGCCGCCCTGCGTGTCGATCTCGTGCGCGGTCCCGAGGGGCTCTCCTTCGAGCCCCTCTCCCCGTCGGCTCCCGCATGGCCGGACGGGAACGCGTCGCGCAGGCTCGCCCGCGTGGCGAGCCTGCGCGGCTACGTGCGCAAGAACGGCTTCCGGGAGGTGCTGCTCGGCCTCTCCAGCGGGATCGACTCGGCCGCAGTCGCAGCGATGGCCGCCGACGCGCTCGGGCCTGAGGCGATCCGCGCCGTCTACCTGCCCTCGGCGCTGACGCTGGCCGAGGCCCAGACCGTCAGGTTCAAGATCCGCCTCTCCGAGATCCCGCTCCTCTCGCCCGTTCCCGCCCTCTCCGAGGCGCTCGGGCCCGCGATCGCGGCGCCCCCGAGGGGGGCGCTGGCCCGGCAGAACCTGTAGGCCCGCGTCCGCGGGCTGCTGCGGATGGGCGTCTCCAACCTGACGGGCACCCTGCTGTTGACGACGGGCAATAAGATGGAGATGGCGGTGGGCTACGCCACGCTCTGCGGCGACATGTGCGGCGGCTACAACCCGCTCAAGGATCTCTGGAAGACCGAGGTCTTCGCCGTCTGCCGCTGGCGCAACGCCCTCGCCGGGGCAGACGCCGCGGCGCTGGGGCGGCTCGGTCCGGCGGCGCCGGTGCTCGAGGCGATCCTCGCGCGGACGCCGACGGCCGAGCTCGAGGCCGGCCAGACCGACGAGGCGGATCTCGGTCCCTATCCCGAGATCGACGCGATCCTGCGCGCCCTGGTGGAGGATCTCCTCGATCCTGATGCCGCCGCCAAGCAGGCGTCGGCGGCCTTGGGGCATCCGGTCGAGTCCGCCCGGGCCTGGCGCCTGGCGGGCCTGCTGCACCGCGCCGAGTGGAAGCGCCGGCAGGCGGCGCCCGGACCGAAGGTCGGCCCGCGGAACTTCGGGCTCGGCTGGCGCATGCCCATCACCGCCGGCGGTCCGCCGGCCTGACCTCCCGAGGAGCCCATCCCATGGCCCACGCCCACGATCCCCACGTCTCCACCGGATACATCAGCCTCGTCGTCGGATGCTTCCATCTGCCGCACCGCGGCCACCTGCCGCTGCTCTGGGCGGCGGCCGCGTCCTGCGATATCGTCGTCGGGATAGAATCAGCCGAGCGGCACGGGACATGGAAGGACCCGCTGACCTTCGAGGAACGCGCCGCCTGCCTGCGGGCCGTTCTCGGCGCTCAGATGCGTCCCGTGGTGCTCAACGACATCGGTAGCACGCTCGCACCGCCGACTGGGCCGATTACGTGCTCAGCCGCGTTGCCGCGATGGGGCTGCCCATGCCCACACTGACGTCTCCGCGCCTTGACGGGCGGAGGCGAAGGGGTATGCCCCCCGCTTCGCGCCGCTCGACGGCCCCGGCGTCCTCGACAGGGATCTGCGTCGGTTCGAGCGCGACGGACGCGCGACGCTTGTCCTCGATGGGCGGCAGGAGGGCATGCCGTCTGCGTCCGAGATCCGGACGCTGCCTTCGCTGGCTTCACCTCGCCGCTCACCGCGATCTCGGGCGCGACGAACGTGCAGAACAACGCCACCACGAGCGCCACGAACGGCTTCACCGCCGGCATCGGCTTCTCGAGCACCAGGCTCCAGGGCGGCTCCATCGCGGGCAGCACGGGCCTTTCGCAGTCCCTGTCCGGGGCTGGCTTCAACGTCCTCGGCGGCGCTCTCCTTCCCTGATCGTCTGTTGGGAGGGGATGGGGGCGAATGCTCCCATCCCCAGTCCGTTCTGCCTTCCCTTTCTCCACTTTCGTCAAGGAGCCCTTCATGACCCGCAAGATCCTTCTCGTCGCCGCCCTCGGCCTCGTCGTGGCTGGTCCCGCCATGGCGCAGACCGCCAATTCCACCTCGAACTCCGGTTCGAATTCCACCGCGCAGTCCGGCGCGCAGTCCGGCTCCGTCGCCGGCGCCCAGATCATCACGAACAACTCAGTTCCTGCGCAGACCTCCCAGACCCAGCGCTACGAGGGCGCTACGACCTGCGCAACGTCCCCAACATCCAGCCGCCGGGCGTCTTCACGGCCAACCCCTGCGTCGTCGGCCTATCGGGCGGCTTTGGCGTCGCCGGCTTCGGCATGAGCATCGGCGCGGGCGTCGAGGACCGGGACTGCACCCGGCGCCAGAACGCGGCCCTGCTGATCAACATGGGCCACGGCCCCGCGGCTCGCGAGGTCCTCTGCAACAACGCCGAGACCCGCGCGGCGTCCCGCACCGTCGGCCTGCCCTGCGCCAGCGGCGTCCAGCAGGCCGCCGCCCCGGCACCGGCCGCCGCGCCGATGGCAGCTCCGGCCGTGGCGCCTGCCGCGGTCGCGGCCCCGGCCCCGGTCCGGGCCTCCGCTCCCGCCGCCGCTCGTCCCGCCTGGTGCGATGGCGCGTCCTGGAACGACGGTCCCCGGGTCCGCGAGGCCTGCGGCCTCCGCCGCTGATCGTCTTCTTTCCTGACGATCGGGAACGCCCCGCCGGTCTCCGGCGGGGCATCTTCTTGTGATCGCCGTTCTGTCGTTCTGTCCAGATCTTCCTTCGGCGCGTAGCCCCGCAGACCGAGGGATCCGCTGCAGGGTTAGGCCGGGAGGCCCCGCCTGTTCGCTCAGGGCCTGGTAGGTCTTCGCCCCAAGGGGTGGAGCCACTCCTGCCTGGGATCGACATCAGCGTCGCCTCCAGGATCTGATCGGCCCACGGCAGGTCCCAGGGCTTCGGGCTCGGCTTCGAGATGCTGCCCACCGGCGCCAAGACGTCGCGCGTGCCGTCGAGCGTCAGTCCTTGCAGCGGCCTGGCGCCCTCCTCCCCTCCCTCGCGCGGTCCCGTTTCCATCGGCCTCTCCTGCGGCAGGGCCGACGCTTCCGGACGTGTTGCAGGCGCTGGACGGGGGGCGGGCGGTTCGGTCGCCGACGGTCTCGCAGGCTCGGGGCGCGGCGGAACAGGAGCGCTCGGGACAGGAGCGGTCCGCGGTCCTTCGGCGGGTGCGGGCTGGGATCCGGGCAGGAGCGGCGTCTGACGGATCGGGAGGGCGGCGGGGGAGGCGCCCTGTGTCCCGATGGCGGGAGAGGGCAGATCCGCCGGAGGCGCGTCTGGGAGGGGTGCGTTGGGCGTCGCTTCGGACGCGTCTCCGGCCGGCGCGGCCTCGGGGGGAGCGACGCCGGCGATGGCGAGGAGGAGGATCCGCTGGCGGCGCTCGGTCTCCGCCAGATCGTCCCTCCGGAGACGTTCGATCTCGGCCGGGACGGTCGGCGTGGCGGCCGTGGCCTGGGGCAGCGCGTCGGTCCAGCGGCGTCCCGCCTCCGACATCCGCGTCCGTCCGGCGGCCAAGGCCGCGAGGCCCGGGGCATGCCACCGTTCGCCTGCGACCCGATCGGCGTCCGTCCCCGGGATCGCCTGTCGCAGGGCGGCCAGTCCGGCCATGGCGTCGGCGACCTGGGCGGCGAGGAGCCCGCCGGCGTCCGGGTTCCCCTCGTGGAGGAGCGCGATCATCCGCCACGCGCGCGGCGACCAGGCCGCGGCGGCGGGGGTGGCGGCTCCGCCGGCGCGGGCGCGTTCGGGGATCCGGCGCAGGCCGAGAGGAGGAGCAGGATGCCAAGGGAGGCTGTGGATCGCATCGGTGGCCTCGCTGGCCGGCGGCGTGGGCGGGGGTGTCGTCGTCCTCCGAGGGGATAGGCGCTCGATGCGCCCGGGCAAGCGCGCCGGTGGACGCGGGCGGCCCGACCGCCCAGATCGGACCGGCCCCTGATGCGAAAGGTCCTCCGCGATGCCTCACGATCCCGCCCTGCTGCGCGCCGACCTCGAGACTCTGTCCAGCCGCGCGGGGATCCGCGCGCCGAGGCTCCACGTCGTTCCGATCTCCACGCCCATCGGCGCCGTCCTCGCGCTGCCCGGACGGGGCGACGTCTTCCTATCGAGGGGTCTGCTGCAGCGCCTCGATCGGGAGGAAACGGCCGCGGTGCTGGCCCATGAAGTGGCCCACCTGCATCACCATGACGCGGTGCTGCGCTTCTTCGCCTTCTGGGCCTTCGGTCTTGCTGCCCTCTGGGCGGGCGTCATCTACGCCGCGCTGGCGATGCCGGGCATGGGCAGCTTCGCCGCCCTCACCTCGTGGCTCGGCGCGCTGTCGGTGCTGCGCGAGCAGGAATGGCGGGCGGATCGCACGGGCGCCCGCCTGCTCGGCGATCCGGAAGCCCTGGCCCGGGCCGTCGAGAAGATCCATGGCAAAACGGACCGCGCCTGGCTGGGCGGGCTCTTCTGCACCCATCCCCCGCCGGGCCTGCGGGCGGCACGCCTGCGGCAGATGGCGGCCTGTCCGGCCGCCTGACGCGTCCGCGGCCCGGGATCGCCTCCCGGGCCGCGTCCTTTCTCCCGCGGATCGCAGCCGATCAGGCGTGCGATCGCGCCCAGGCGTGTCCATGGACGAGGCCGTCGTCGTAGTCCTCGTCGCGGGGCAGGCGATGATGGATGGGCATGGCGCCGCCCGACCCGTCGGCCACCCAGTCGATCCGCGTCGCGGGCGCCGGCGCGGCGGCGGCAAACTGCTCCGTCTCGGTCGATCCGGCCATCGCCGTTGTCGAGGCAGCGCCGCCCGAGGCGGTCATCGCGACCGCGTCGAACCAGGAGGTGCCGGCCTCGCGCTGGTGGCGCACCGCGGTGAAGCCCTCCGCCTCTGCGGCGAACTCCTCCTGCTGGAGATCCGAGTAGGCGCCCATCCCCTCCTGGGCGTAGCCGCGCGCGAGGCGGAACATGCCGTGGTTGAGGCTGTGGAAACCCGCGAGGGTCACGAACTGGAAGCGGTAGCCGAGCCCGGCCAGGGTCTCCTGGAAGGCCGCGGCCTCGCTGCGCTCCATCTTGCGGCGCCAGTTGAAGGAGGGCGAGCAGTTGTAGGCCAGCATCTTGCCGGGGGCGACGCGTGCGATCTCCTCGGCGAACTCCCGGGCCTCGCCGAGGTCGGGCTCGGAGGTCTCCCACCAGATCAGGTCCGCCCAGGGGGCGTAGGCGGCGCCGCGGGCGATCGCGTATTCGACCCCCTTGCCGGGGGAGATGCGCAGGAATCCCTCGGGGGTGCGCTCACCGCTAAGGAACGGCGCATCGAGGGCGTCGATTTCGGAGGTGAGCAGCTGGGCGCTGTGGGCGTCGGTGCGTGCGATGAGCACCGTGGGCACCCCCTCGATGTCGGCGGCGAGGCGCGCGGCGTTGAGCGTGCGCACGAACTGGGAGGCCGGGACGAGCACCTTGCCGCCCAGGTGGCCGCACTTCTTCTCGGCGGCGAGCTGGTCCTCGAAGTGGACGCCGGCCGCGCCGGCCTCGATGAAGGCGCGCATCACTTCGAAGGCATTGAGCGCGCCGCCGAAGCCGGCCTCGGCGTCGGCCACGATCGGCAGGCCCCAGTCGGCGACGCTGCGCCGGCCCTCCATGTGCTCGATCCGGTCGTGGCGCAGCAGCGCGCGGTTGATGCGCGCGCAGAGCGCGGGGCCGGAGTTGGCGGGGTAGAGCGACTGGTCGGGATAGGTCTCGCCGGCCAGGTTGGCGTCGGCGGCCACCTGCCACCCGGAGAGGTAGATCGCCTCGAGCCCTGCCTTGGCCATCTGGACGGCCTGGCCGCCCGTCATCGCGCCGAGCGCCCGCACGAAGGGACGCTCCTTCAGGAGCCGGCGCAGCCGCTCCGCGCCGCGGCGCGCCATCGTCCGCTCGATGGGGATGGAGCCGCGCAGGCGCGCGACCTCGGCGGGGCCGTAGAGACGGCGGTTGCCGTCGGGCCACTGGATCGCGCGCGGGCCGCCGCCGCCGCGGCCGCCGTCGTAGGGAGCATGGAAGGGGGTCATGGGGATCTCTCCGTCGTCCTAGGTCGCGCCGGGCTGCGCAATGATGTTCTCCTGACGGCTCCGTCCTGGAGCGATGAGGAAAACTCCCTGCGGATTAGGTGGCGCGCCTTTGCGCGGACCGAAGAGACGAGGCCGTCGAAAGGCTGTAAGGGCGTCAAAGACCGCACGAAATCGGCTCCGGGAATGTAAAGGTCGTAAGGACGGTCCTCTTCAGCCGCCGGCCTGGGCGATGCGGTCGCGCCAGGCGGCCTCGTCGATCACGGGGATGCCGATCGCCTCGGCGCGGGCCTTCTTGGATCCGGCCTTGTCGCCGGCGACGAGAACCCCGGTGCGCGCGGAGACGCTGTCGGCGACCTCGGCGCCGAGGCGGCGGGCCTCGGCGTCGAGCTCGGGGCGGGGTCGGGAGAGGGTTCCGGTGAAGACGACGACGAGGCCTGCCAGCGGTCCGGCGGCGGGGCGCTCGGGAGGGAGGATCGCGAGGGCCTGGGCGAGGCGGCGCGCCGGGTCCGCGTCCTTGGCGAAGAAGGCGGCGATGGCGGCGGCGGTGCGGAGATCGACGTCTGGGATCGCGAGGAGGCGGTCCGCGGCCTCCAGTCCCGGGCATCCGCTCTGGAGGAGGGCCTCGAGGCTGCTGGGATCGGGGAAGGCGGCGGCGAGGGCCTGGCGGGCGGGGGCGATCATCTTGGCGCTGGCCGGGCCATGGAGGAGGAGATTGCGAGCGATGATGTGGCCGATCTTTGGGATGGCGCGCAGGCGGGCCATGGCCTCGAGGGCGGGAGCGGCGTCTTGGGCGGTGCGGTCGAGGGCGTCGAAGGTCTGGAAGGTGCGGGCGAGGGTGCGGGCAAGGCTGCCGCCGACTTCCGGGATCCCGACGGCGACGAGGAGGCGCTCGAGGGGAACGCGGCGACGTTCGTCGATGGCCTGAAAGAGGGCTTGGGCGCTTTGGGTGCCCCAGCCTTCAGCGTCGGCGATCCGGGTGCCGTCGGGGCGGGCGGCATCGCGGGCGGCGAGGGAGAAGAGGTCGGCGGGTTCGCGCACGAGGCCTTCGGCATCGAGCCAGGCGAGGCGTTCGGGGCCGAGGCCGTCGATGTCGAGGGCTGCACGGGAGACGGCGTGGGCGAGGGCTTCGCGGCGCTGATCGCCGCAGGCGAGGCCGGCCTCGCAATAGAGGAGGCGGGTTCCGTCCTCCGTGCCGGCAAGGCGGGTGGGGGAGGCGCAGCAGGGGCAGGCGGCGGGGATGGTTGGCACGGCCCCGTCGGCGTCCAGGGTGCTGAGGATCTGAGGGATAACGTCGCCGGCGCGTCGGATCCGCAGGCGCCCGCCGACACGTGCGCCGAGGCGATCCATCTCGGAGACGTTGTGGAGGGTGGCGCGGGCGACGAGGACGCCGCCGACGCCGACGGGCTCGAGCTCGGCGACGGGAGTGAGCACGCCGGTGCGGCCGACCTGCCAGGTCACGGCGCGCAGGCGGGTGATGGCCTCCTCGGCGGCGAACTTCCGGGCGATGGCCCAGCGGGGGGCGCGGGCGGTGGAGCCGAGGCCGGCGCGCGGGGCGATGGGGTCGAGCTTGACGACGCAGCCGTCGATGTCGTAGGGGAGGTCGGCGCGGGCCGCATCGAGATCGGCAGCGAAGGCCTCGGCGCCGGCGGGGCCGCGGCCGGGGCCGGCGGGAAGGTTCAGCTGGAAGCCCCAGCGCGCGAGGGCGGCGCGCAGCTCGGCTTGGGAGGCGTGCAGGCCGTCGGGGGCCTCGCCGAGGCCGTAGGCGAAGAAGGCGAGGGGTCGTCGGGCGGTGACGGCGGGGTCCTTCTGGCGTAGCGACCCTGCGGCGGCGTTGCGCGGGTTGGCGAAGGGCTTGCGTCCGGCGGCCTGCTCGGTGGCGTTGAGGGCGAGGAAGTCGGCCTTGCCCATGAAGACCTCGCCGCGGATCTCGATGCGCGGGGGCGCGTCCTCGAGCCACAGGGGCAGCCCGCGGATCGTGCGCGCCTGGGCCGTCACGTCCTCTCCCGTCTCACCGTCGCCGCGGGTGGCGGCGCGGATCAGTCGTCCGTTCTCGTAGAGGAGGGAGCAGGAGAGCCCATCGACCTTGGGTTCGGCGTAGAGGGGAAGGTCGGCGGCGGGGATCCCGAGCGCCTCGGCCAGGCGTTCTGCCCAGGCGGCGATGTCCTCGGGGCCGTAGGCGTTGTCGAGGGAGAGCATCGGGACGGCGTGCGGGACGGGGGCGAAGGCGCCGTCGAGACCGCCGCCGACGCGCCGGACGCGGGGGCCGAGCAGGTCGGCGTGCTCGCGGTGCAAGATGTCGAGGCGGGCGTGCCAGGCGTCGTAGGTGGCGTCGTCGACGATGGGGGCGTCGCGGAGGTAGTAGGCGACGTCGGCCTCGGCGATCTTGGCCTCGAGATGGGCGCGCTCGGCGCGGGGGTCGGTGCGCTGGGGGCGCTGCATGGCAGGAAGGAGATGAGGTCGCGGAGGGGCTGGCCTGTCCGTGCGACCGGGCCCGTCCTATGTCTTGGCGGTCCGTCCCTCTGGCCGCCCCTCCGATGGCCTCCCCTGCTTCGCCCCCCGCGCCCTTGTCTGTCCTCGCGCTCTCGCCGGCCGACGCAGGCGCGCTCTCGCCCGTCGCACCGGCTGGATTCTACCGCCTCGACCTCTCGGGCCGCTGGCCCGCCGGGGCCGGGCGGACCGATCGCCTCGAGCCCGGCGCGGCGCTGCTGCTGCCCTCGCACCGGGCGCTGGCCTGGTCGGTCGCCTATGCGGGACGCCCGTCCTCGGTGGCGTTCCTGCCTTGGCGGGGGAACGGATTCGCGCGGGTGGTGGCGGGGGCGGATCCGTCGGTCCCCGAGGCCCATCTCGGCGCCTTCGCCGCCGCCGGCCTCGGCGAGATCCTGGACGGCGGGCGCGCGCCGGCCCGGGCGCTCGGCTCCCTCCTGCGGGCGCAGGCCCCCGAGGGGCTGGCGTTGTGGGACGTCTCGCTCCTGCTCTTCGAGGGGCGTGCGCTGGCCATGGAGCTCCGACGCGATCTCGCGTTGATGCTGATCGAGGCGATCGACGGCCTGCCCGCGCCCTGGCTGCCGGTGGGCGGCTCGATGGCCTCCCTCTCGGTGCGCCGCGCGATCGCGGCCGCCGACGTCGGGCATGCGGGTCCGGCGCGGCTGCGCCGGTGGCTGCTGCGCCTGGTGCGGGCGCTGCGGCGCCTCGAGCATCGGATGGATCTCGCCCCCGTCCGGCGGATGGCCGGGATCCTCGCGCCCGTGGTGGCGCGCGCGGGGCTGCTCTCCTGGGCGCTGTCGTCGGAGCGGGCGGAGATGGCGCGTGCGGAGGCCTGGGCGGCGGCCCCCCCGCCGGCGCTCGCGCGCGGGCTGCTCGCAATCGTGCTGCGCGAGGAGGCGCCCGTGGGGGGCGTGCGGTGGTGGTGGTCGGAAGTGTCGATGCCCGAGGGCGGATGGGGTCTCGACGATCCGAAGGCGCCGCGCCCGCTGAGCTCGGCCGCGGCCGCCGCCCTCCTCGAGGGCGCGATGGGGCCTGGGCGCCTGCTGCTCCCCTCCCTCGCGCTGCTGCCGCTCCTCGAAGTCCATGCAGGCCGCGCGGCGCGGGTGCCGGTCGTGGGCCTCGACGCGCTCTC
>Ga0272446_1001653_pt1 | contig 31935 bp, 24 predicted proteins | sample YNPCB0061_FD_194587 | JGI IMG/M metagenome (GOLD analysis project Ga0272446, IMG submission 194587) | Hot spring microbial mat communities from Yellowstone National Park, WY, United States - YNP-CB-006-1 | ecosystem: Environmental > Aquatic > Thermal springs > Hot (42-90C) > Sediment | place...
CCTTCAGTTTCATAGAAGCTCCTCTAGGTCAGGCAATGGCGAAGCGGGAAATCCCCAGGCTCTGAGACCAATTCTCAGATTTGGATATTGGCAGAGGTTACCCTGTCTCCATGATTTTACATAAGCTAGCACCACGTCAGCATATTAGGTCATCTGCGTAAAAAAGAGATTGGGTGGGCCTGATTAACAACAATAGATCCTCCTCGCATTCGTCCTAACTTTAATCGTATTGCCATATTTTTTCTAAAGAAAACCTTCCCTGGGTAATCGGGCGCGAACGCTGCGCCTAACTTGACAGGTTCATGGCGAGTCACTAAGATAAAGTCATAATGATTACGACTTACAGAAGGTGGAACGTTCTTTTTGCGACTGGCTGTTTGGCAGGAGGTTATTCCCGATGGTGAGATTTGTTGGTATAGCTGGGAGCTTGCGTCCCGAGTCTTATAGCCAGTTGGCACTTAGATTGGCGGGCGATCGCCTAGCTGCTCTCGGTGCCGAAGTTGAAATCCTGGATCTGCGGGAGATCAGCCTACCTCTCTGCAATGGCGGCGATGAGTACCCTGATTACCCGGATGTCGAGCGGTTACGCCAGGCGTTTTTAAGGGCCGATGGTTTTTTGCTAGTGACTCCGGAGTACCACGGCAGTGTGAGTGGTGTTCTAAAAAATGCCCTAGATTTGATGAGCTTTGACCAATTGGCGGGCAAAGTGGCAGGTATGGTTAGTATTCTAGGGGGCCAGTCGAATAGCAACGCCCTGAATGATCTGCGGATAATCTTGCGCTGGGTGCATACCTGGGTGATTCCTGAACAGGTGGCGATCGGCCAGGCCTGGAAAGCCTTTGATGCCCAGGGTAAGCTGGTGGATGAAAAGCTCTCTCAGCGGTTAGATGCCTTTGCCCAAAGCCTCTATGACAACACGCGTAAGTTGCGCGGAGTCGCCTAGTAAGGGAGTTGTAAACCCCATCGCAAACGCCGGAGTTTTTAGAGTCTCCGGCGTTGTCAGGAAAGGTCCTGGTTGAGGGCAATTGGGTGCGAACTTCAGTCCCTCTCTGAACCGGCCTTAGGCTTCATCGAGGGCAGCAATACCTGGAAGCTCTTTGCCTTCCAGTAACTCCAGGCTGGCACCACCTCCTGTAGAGATGTGGCTCATTTTATCGGCGACGCCAACTTTTTCAACAGCGGCCACCGAGTCGCCACCACCAATGATGGTGGTAGTACCAGTAGCTGTGAGTCCAGCCAAAGTGTTGGCGATCGCCTCAGTACCAGCAGCAAACTGATCAAACTCAAATACTCCCATAGGGCCGTTCCAGATCACCGATTTGCAATCTGCCAGGGCTTCTTGGAAAAGCTTCACCGACTCAGGCCCAATATCCAAACCCATCCACCCATCGGGAATCGCTTCCACACTTACGATTTGGCTATTGGCGTCAGCGGCAAAGTTATCAGCAACCACTACATCCACAGGTAGCAGCAGTTGAACGCCCTTCTCCTTAGCTTTGGCTTCCAGAGTTTTGGCGAGTTCGACAAATTCATTCTCCACCAGTGATTTCCCGACGCTCAAGCCACGAGCTTTATAGAAGGTAAAGATCATGCCACCACCGATCAGGAGCTTGTCTACCTTCTCCAGCAGCGTTTCAATCACCGTGATTTTGCTTGAAACCTTAGAACCACCAATGATTGCCGCCAGGGGCCGCTGGGGATTTTCGATCGCGTTTTGCAGGTACTTCAGTTCCTTCTCAATCAAAAAGCCTGCAACGGAAGGGCTGAGGTACTTTGTCACACCTTCGGTAGAAGCATGGGCACGGTGAGCGGTACCAAAGGCATCGTTGACATATAAATCGGCCACAGAGGCAAGCTGCTTGGCAAATTCTGGATCATTCTTTTCTTCACCCGGATGAAATCGGACATTCTCCAGCAAAATCACATCCCCATCTTGCATGGCAGCTACAGCAGCTTCGACTTCGGCACCAATGCAGTCATTCGGTTTGGCCACAGGCTTACCCAGCAATTCTGACAGCCGCTGAGCCACAGGAGTTAACCGAAACTTATCAGAAGCGCGGGCAGCAAAATCATCCCCCTTGGGCCGACCAAAGTGACTGGTCAAGATAACTTTTGCACCCTTGGAGGTTAGATCCTGAATGGTGGGAAGAGCGGCCCGAATTCGAGTGTCATCGGTAATCTGGCCCTGCTCATCCAGGGGAACGTTAAAATCAGCCCGCATTAACACCCGCTTTCCAGCCAGGTCAGCCGCCGTTAGATTTGCTATGGTCTTCTTGGGCACCGAACTAACCTCCTAACTTTGAATAAGTTTTTTTACCTAGTTACTCATTTTCCATGATTTTGGAACCAACTTTGTAGTGTTTTGGTTAAGGATGGCAGTCTTGCCCCCAGGGAAATGCAAAAATCGGAGAGTGGTACGAAAGAACCGTTATCACATCAGGATGACAGCGGAGGTAGCAGTATGTTTAAGACAATTTTGTTTCCGATCGACCAATCTCGTGAGTCGGGTCAGGCTGTTGAACTGGTAGCTGAAATGGTGAAGATTCACGGCAGCCGGTTGATTTTGGTATCCGTCGTTGAGACGACTCCAGACGAGTCGGAGGCGGTTGAAATTGAGGCAGAGGCCGCGATCGCCGAGCTTTTAGAAAATGCTAAAGCCCTCTTTAGTCAGGCAGGAATTGATGCTACGGCCATTGAACGGGAGGGCAAACCTGCTTTTGTCATTTGTGATGTGGCCGATGAAGTGGGTGCCGATCTGATTATTATGGGTTGTCGCGGTTTGGGGCTGACCACTGAAGGAGCCTCTGAAAGCGTGACAAACCGGGTGATTAATCTCTCACCCTGCCCGGTTTTGGTTGTGCCCTAGTGCTGCTACGCGGAGTTAAAAATGCAAAAGAAGTGAAAGTACTTCAATGTCTCTTTAATGTCTCTGTGTTGCAAGCTGACTGAATCGTCGGCTGATGTCTGCCGCAGCATACCAAAACGATAAAATCACCCAATCCATTGAAGAGGGATGACTGAGCCTGAAGTAGACCTTTCAACGCTACAGCCATTCTCCTTGGTGCTTGACCATAGCAGCGCTATTTTTTGCCATTCATTAAAGTCCATAAAGTCCATAAAGATTTGTGTAGCGGCGAGCAATCTTTTCAGTTTACTATTTGGCTTAAGTTAAATTTTGGCTCAAGTTAAATCATGCTGCCCATCGTAACTGTTCAGCCACCTGTACTGGAAAGGAAAGCGAGTTTTATGCACTGGGTGCTTTGACTCGGAAAAAAGCTTGAAGCGGTTGCTTCTACAGCATTTTATCTGCTCCGATCCAGCTATGGCCGCCGTGAATCGCCCCCTCATTAAGGCTTTTTTATGGATCTTTATTTACTTTCGTGCCGCAACACCGCATCCTCAGTATCGTGTGATCCAGTTTATGAGCTAGAAAATTTGATTGCCAGCACCTGCAATGCAACGATTTTGGCCCCCAGCTATCGCCCAGCCGTTCGACGCGCCCGCAGCACAGGGGGTAAGGTAAATCGCTGGGTTGAAAAAGCTTTTGGCAAAACGATTGGGCGCTACGAGCCAGTTTCCCCGATTTTACCGGCTACAACTGGGCCAAAGGTACTGTTAGTGATTACTATCTGCGGAGCCGATCTCAGCCTTTTGTCTGCAATCAAAGGCTGGCGGCAGCAGTTTGATTGTGTGGCGGCTTACGTCTTTGATGCCTGGGGGTTGCCGATTTACCCTTCCTTTACCCAGCAGCTTGATCATCTGTTTGTGCCGATGCCAGAGTTGATCACGTCGTTGCACCAAGGTTTAAACATCCCGGTGTCCTTTTTACCGTTTGGGGTTGATGCCCTCTGCCAGGGATCTATCGCCACCGATCGCCCGATTGATGTCATCAGTTATGGCCGCATTCCTCAACCTTTTCATAACGCTTTTGCGGCGGCCTTTAACCAGCCCCAATCTTCCCAACTTTACTACCGTGCGACTCCTCGTCGCCGTGACTATGCCCCGGCCTTACCCTACGAGCAAAGAGAAGATCAACGCGATCGCCAACTCTTCTTCCAGCTTCTACGGCGCACCAAACTAGCGCTGGCCTTTGACACCCTTTACCCAGGCATGCGTGAATTTCCCTACTCCTTTGTGACTCTGCGCTGGTTTGAGGGGGCAGCAACGGGTTGCACCATCATTGGCAAACGCCCAACCACTCCCGTTGCCGATGAGTTATTGAATTGGGAAGACGCCACCATTGAGATTCCAGACGATCCTCTGGCAGCGATCGCGTTTGTCCAAGCTCTATTGGCCGACTCCAGCCGACTGGAGACAATTCGCCAGCGCAATTACTGGAATGCCCTGGCACAACACGATTGGCGCTGGCGGATTCAACAAATCTTCCAGACTTTAAATTTGCCGATCCCCCATCAGCTTGCGCATGAATTAAAGTCAGTAGAGGCTAAGATCGCCCAGCTAAGCAGCATTCCTGCTCTAGTTGCCTGAGAGCCGTTCAGCCTGATAATCTGCCCTTTCCATTTCAGAGGTTAAACTAAGGAGCATGTACTGGATAGAGGATCGGTGCGCGAAGATAGCGAGCACTCTGAGTCAACACTACCCGCACAACTCTTTCTGACCAAAACTATACTTGCCGACTAAAGCTAGATTTGTAGAAAGCGTTAAATGCCATAACGCTTCTTCTACCCGCTGTAATGTCTTTCCATAGTGGTTACTTTCAGAGCGATCGCACATAAGACCGCGTTGCTGAAAAGCAAAATGAATCAAAATGAAGTTTTGAGCATGCAGCCATTGTCGCAAGATGCAAGCGTGCTAGGACATCTGAGCAAAGAGACAATGGGGGCTTTGCCTCCAACCAGGGGTTCAACCCAAGCACCCTAGCCTAACTTGAGTTCGGGCCACGATATTTCATATCCAGACGCTTCGTATCCAGACGCTTCATATCCAGGTGCCTGTGCCACATCAGACCAGGCACAAAACCTTATCTGTGCAAAAAATTGCCTCCCTTCAATGGAAAATTTCTCCTCCAGCCAACATTATCCTCAAGTGCCGCAGCCTTCAGGCTCAAGCACTGCCGCAAGTCAGAGACAACTCGCCCTTGCCCCATTGCTGGGCCTAGCCCCATCTTACTCGGCCTGACGGCGGGCACTGTAACGGTGCAATGGCAGGCTGATTAGGCAGGTGGTGGTTAACAGATAGGACAGCATGGCTGTAGCCCGAATGCTAAAGATCACTAAGCTCCATTCAAGGTTGACAAATTTTTGCCCGATCGCGGCAGTGCAGTAGACTAACCAGTAGGCAAAAATCATTAAAAAAATGGCGCGGTCTGTCAAAACCAGGTTGTCTTCAGTTTTTGGCTCGGTTTGCACCAAAACCACTCCCGCGATCGCAGCGATAAAAGAAACAATCACTAAATAATCGTGCCAGGAAAAATCTTGCATTTCTTAAACACCCATCGAAGCTTTATCGATTTGAATTTGTTGGGCAGTGTAAAAGAAGAAACTGGATAGCTGGTAGCATTTCTTACAAACAGCAACAATTACCGCCATTTTCATAAAGCAACCTAACAATCTAGAAATATTTTGTAAAAACCAGTGGCACCTGTCGGCTCTCTCTTGCTTTTTGTCCTGGCTCTTCACCCCTGACTCGTTGCCTGTCCCTGGGGATTCGACAACCCATGGCGTTATACTGAAATCTCTAGGAGTAAACTTTCATTAAATCCCGATTTTCTGATGCAGCCGACCGACCCCAATAAGTTTACAGATAAAGCCTGGGAAGCCATTGTGCAGGCGCAGGATGTGGTTCGCCGATATAAGCAACAGCAGCTAGAGGTAGAACATCTGCTGATTAGCCTGCTAGAGCAGCAGGATGGGCTGGCGGCAAAGCTATTCACAAAATCGGGGATTGATGCCCAACGCTTGTTTCAACAAATCGATGAGTTTGCCCGACGGCAGCCCAAGGTGGTGAATACGGATCAGTTGTATCTGGGCCGCCATCTAGATGTGATGCTGGATCGGGCAGATGAAGTGCGCCAAACTTGGGGAGATGACTTTATTTCTGTAGAGCATTTTCTCCTGGCCTTTGTCACCGATCCCCGCTTAGGGGCACGGCTGATGCGTAACTATGAGGTCGATGCCCGCAAGCTAGAAACGGTTATCAAAGAGGTCAGAGGCAGCCAAAAGGTAACCGATCAAAACCCAGAATCGCGCTATGCGGCTCTGGAAAAGTATGGTCGCGATTTAACGGAGCAGGCGAAGGCAGGCAAGACCGACCCGGTGATTGGTCGGGATGAAGAAATTCGGCGGGTAGTGCAGGTGTTGTCTCGCCGCACTAAAAACAACCCGGTATTGATTGGGGAACCGGGAGTCGGAAAAACGGCGATCGCCGAAGGACTGGCTCAGCGAATTGTAAATGGGGATGTGCCAGAGTCCTTAAAGAACCGGAAGCTGATTGCCCTGGATATGGGTTCGTTGATTGCCGGAGCCAAATACCGAGGTGATTTTGAAGACCGATTGCGCTCTGTACTCAAGGAAGTGATCCACTCCGATGGCCAAATTGTGCTGTTTATCGATGAGTTGCATACTGTGATTGGCACCGGATCCGGTCAGGGCACGATGGATGCAGGTAATTTGCTCAAACCGATGCTAGCGCGGGGAGAACTGCGCTGTATTGGGGCTACAACTCTGGATGAATATCGTAAATATATTGAGAAGGATGCCGCCCTGGAGCGCCGTTTTCAGCAAGTATTTGTGGATGAACCCAGCCCGGAAGACACTATCTCTATTCTACGAGGGCTAAAGGAGCGCTACGAGGTGCACCACGGGGTCAAAATTACAGACTCGGCACTGGTGGCAGCAGCGATGCTGTCATCTCGCTACATTAGCGATCGCTTCCTGCCAGACAAAGCCATCGATCTGGTGGATGAAGCTGCTGCCAAGCTAAAAATGGAGATTACCTCTAAACCCACCGAGTTAGAGGCCATTGACCGACGCTTGATGCAACTGGAAATGGAAAAACTTTCCCTTAAAGGCGAAGATCAGCTCCTCACGACAACGCGTACCTCAAAGGATCGGCTGGAGCGGATCGAGCAAGAAATCACCGCCCTTGCCGCCCAGCAGGAGAACCTCAATTCCCAATGGCAAACTGAAAAGCAGGTGCTAGATCGGATCAAGAACTTAAAGGAAGAGGAAGATCACCTACGAGTGCAGATCGAGCAGGCAGAGCGAGATTATGATTTAAATAAGGCGGCCAAGCTGCGCTATGAAAGCCTGGAGCGGGTTCGCAGCGATCGCGAGGCCGAAGAAGCCAAACTACTAGAAATCCAGTCTCGCGGTTCAACGTTGCTGCGGGAACAAGTAACGGAAGCCGACATTGCCGAAATTGTTGCCCGTTGGACGGGGATTCCAGTTAACCGTTTGCTGGAGTCAGAGCGGCAAAAGCTGCTGCAACTGGAGAGCCACCTGCATGAGCGGGTGATTGGGCAAGAGGAGGCCGTTGAAGCCGTAGCAGCCGCCATTCGGCGTGCCCGGGCGGGGATGAAAGATCCGGCTCGTCCGATTGGTTCGTTTTTGTTCATGGGGCCAACAGGGGTAGGCAAAACAGAGCTAGCCCGGGCATTAGCCCAGTTTTTGTTTGATTCTGACGATGCCCTGATTCGGCTAGATATGTCGGAATACATGGAAAAGCATTCGGTAGCCCGGCTGATTGGGGCACCTCCGGGGTACGTGGGCTACGAAGAGGGGGGCCAACTGACGGAAGCCGTGCGGCGTAAACCTTATTCAGTTGTCCTGCTGGATGAGGTGGAAAAAGCCCACACCGACGTATTCAATATCCTCCTGCAAGTGTTGGATGATGGCCGCATTACCGACTCCCAAGGGCGCACGGTAGACTTCCGCAATACGGTCATTGTGATGACGAGTAACATTGGCAGCGATCATATTCTGGATGTATCGGGAGACGACACCCGCTATGAAGAAATGCGCAAGCGAGTCATGGATGCCCTGCGTAAACATTTCCGTCCAGAGTTTTTGAATCGGATTGATGACACCATTCTCTTCCATGCTTTGGGCCGCAGTGAGCTGAGCCAGATCGTGGGCTTGCAAATTCACCGAATTGAGGCGCTATTGGCCGATCAAAAGCTGAAGTTAGAAATCACCCCTGCGGCCCGTAACCATATTGTCGAAGCGGGCTACGACCCAGTCTACGGGGCACGGCCTTTAAAGCGTGCCATTCAGCGAGAGCTACAGAACCCAATCGCCACCAAAATTCTAGAAAATGTTTTCACCGATGGGGATACGATTTTGATCGATCTGGTAGATGGGCAGCTCGACTTTCGTAAAAAGCCCACTGTGGTGACCAAGCCAACTGCGATCGCATCGTAACCAATGACCCGTTTTTATTAAGTTTATTAAGCTTCTTTGGCAAGTACCCCATTTAAAAAGATATCTGCCATTTCTTCAGCCATTTGTTGCATTTCAGCCGGTGAACTGTCCTCACCCGTAATCGTGCTCTGGCTAAAACCAGCCACAGTAAACATCCCTAAAAACACCCGAGCCACTGTTTTAGGACTCATGGGGCGATAAATTCCCTGCTCCATCGCCGTCTGAAAAAACGCCTCAGTGACATCAGTCATCTTATTGATCACCTCAGATTGGATGCGATCGCGCAACTCTGGATGAAACTGCGCCTCCATAAAACACACCCGCAGCAAATCTGCATTTTGATGCAAATGCAACATGCGGCGACGCATCACCTGGGCTACCGCCTTATAGCTTCCCATCTCACTCAACTCGGTTAGCAAATCGGTGAGTAACTCGACCCAACCGTGACTAACCACCTCAATCAAAATTGCCTTCTTATTTGAGAAATAACGAAACAGGGTGCCTTCCGCAACCCCCGCCGCCTCCGCCAGGTCGCGCGTTGTAGTGCCGTCATATCCCCGGCGAGCAAACAGACGTAAAGCGGCCTTCAAAATTCGACTGCGTGTTTCTGTTTCCGTAGGAGGAGACTGGTAAGAGGAACGAAACATCACAAGCCTCCCAAACTAAGGCACAAATTCAAGACATCAACACAAGAAAAATCTGGTCAACCCTACACCAAAAAAGTTACCCAGTCTTTTTGAAAAGGCTAAGTTGTAATCTGAGCCTAATATCGCTCTCGAAGCTAAGGCCTAAAAGATTTATTCTGCAAAGACGGATTAATCTTAGAGAGGTGATTGATTGCTCTGCCAAGACACTTCAGAAAAAATTTTGGCGACTGGCTACAACCCCAACTAGAACTTCTCGGTTAGCCACCATCTCCATAGTGACAAGTAACTAGACTTAAATTCTGCAATGAGTTGAGCAAAAACTCCTGCCTCTGTTACGAAACTTACAACGAGTTAGAAAAATACAGTCATAGTCATCTTAGTTAGGATGGGGTGTAGGGGAGAACCCCTGGCTGGGGGTGCAGCCCCCTTATTCCTCTCTTTTTTCAATGTCCTAGTTCTAATTGTTTTAGCGGCAGCTAATAAACATCAAAGGATTAAAGCAAAGTTGTAGCGAGTTTGCTTTAGCCTGTGATACAACAGTATTCAGGAACAAAACAAAACGTTCAGCCGTGCAAACTAACCCAGCGACTCTCAAACCAATCCGTTCCCTCGATGACGCTCTAGACCGTTGCCAAACCCTGGGAATGCGTTTGAGTCGGCAGCGTCGCTACATCCTGGAACTATTGTGGGAAGAAAAAGAGCATCTGTCCGCTAGGGAGATCTACGATCGCCTCAACCGTAAGGGCAAAGAGATTGGCCATACATCGGTTTATCAAAACCTCGAAGCCTTATCCGAGCAAGGGATTATCGAGTGCATTGAGCGTTCCGACGGGCGGCTATATGGCAATATTAGCGATGCTCACAGCCACGTCAACTGTCTGGATACTAACCAAATTCTTGATGTGCATGTCACTTTGCCAGAGGAAATTATCCGTCGAGTCGAGGCAGAAACAGGGGTGCGAATTAGCGAGTATCACATCAACTTTTATGGCTATCGCCAGCCTCAGCCAGGGGAATAAATCCAATTAAAACCTTAAGATTGGGAATTTTAGCCGTTGCCATGAAAAACATGGTAGCGGCTAGTCAGAAGGCCTATTCAGCATTGGTAGTCGAGCACTTGGTTTTGTCCTAAGCTTTCTGATCAAAGCGCTAATCATCTGACAATCTGTCCACGTTGCTTGACTAGTTGGTGATTCGCAAAGTGTCTCCCTAGGGAGAGGAGCAGTGATAGTCCCTTATACCAAGTCTCCTTGACTCCACCGGATTGTTTCCAAGTCCTCACGCTTTTGTTGCAAAATTCGCTGACCGGTCTAAAATTGTGGGAAAGGCTTTTACCAATGAATCATAGGTGCACCTGCCAGGTTTCCTGCGAGTCAATGGTTATTTCTGGCTGTTTCTTTACAATGTCCTCAACCCAGACAGGCTGGTCGTTTACATTTTCCCTAAGTTGACTGACTGGCTCAATGCTAGACGAATAAAGGAGTAGTTGGTCTGGTAAAGGTTGACAACAGTGCCAATTGCCAAAGTTTGTCCTCTCAAAAATCGGCAAGTTTTTTAGAAGAGCTGGCGACAAAATCAAGAGTCGATTGGTTAGGCAAACGCTTCTACTCTGGTAAGGAAGAGCGCAGGGCGCCTTTCTCAGCAAAATCTCATTGAACAGCAGGATTCTTTCTGAATCAGTCCTTCGGATTTTCGCTGGTTCAGTTGGGTCATCTGGACAAAACTTAAGCCAGAAGACAGAGCGAATGTACTTCAGGCATGTTTTCAGATTGTTGGAGGGCGGCCGTTTCGTAAGGTTGTGTGGTCTTGAGGGAAGTGAAAATGGAGTCCATATCGGTGGGAACACAGAGCGACATCGATGCTTCTGGAGAGTTGGGGAGTTTAGTCTCAGAGTCTGAGTCTATTGCCACAGAGCCGATCTTTTTAGGTGAGGATTTGGGGCAAACCATCGTTTCGGTGGATACTGGCAACCTTTCTGCGAGCGACTCTGGGCTCCCTCCGGCACTGAGTCGTCCCTGCCGTGTCTCGGTTCTACCCCTCCCATTGATCTTTCTAGGGCTTTTAGCAGGCGCAACAGGGGTGGGAGCCAGTGCTTTCTGGCGGTTATTGAGCCTGCCGCCCTTACCGAATTGCACCCAGGAAAAGTCTATCTCGGCGGAAATTGACCAACTCTACTGCGCGGAACAGGCTGTTCGGGCTGGAGAGCCAGGGGCACTACTGGCAGGGCTAAGGATGGTTAAGGCGTGGTCGGGTGATAGTCCCTTGCTACCACGGGCACATTTACTGGCAGCAAGATGGTCGGAGGCGGTGTTGACTCATGCTCGCCTTGCTGCCGAGAAGGCAAAATTGGCGGATGCGATCGCTCTAGCCAAAGAAATTCCTGCTAATGTGCCAGCCTATCAAGAGGCTCAGGCTGAGATTGCGATCTGGGAGGCGCTAAAAAATCGGTCTGCAACCTTGGAGGCCAAAATCATGCAAGCCCTGAAACAGCAACAATGGGGAGCAGCCGAGCACCAAATTGAAGCCTTAAGTCAATTAGGCGGGCAGGCCAATGGTGCGCGCGCTTTTCAGTGGCAGCAGCGTCTTCGTTCTGAGCGTCGAGCCTTTGAGCAACTGCAGCCGCTTCGCCAGTTTGTAAAGGCAGGCAACTTTGTCGATATGAGTGGTGTACGGTGGGCGCTTCAGCAAATCAAACAAATTCCCAAAGATACTTACGTGGCAACCCTGGCTAATCAGGAAGCGCAGCGCATTGTAGCAGGGGTGGCGGCAGCGATGACCCAGCGTTTACGTACAGGCAATTTGCCAGAGGCGGTGCGGTTAGCACGGGCTTTTCCCCCGACGGTGGCCGCTCCAAGTGTGGTGCGGGATATTCTTTGGTATGAACGGGCACAAACGTTGAGCAACCTCAACCTATCAGAACAGTCTCTATCACAGCGGCTATTTCAGCTTTGGGCTGTGATTCCCCAGTTACGGCTGATTAAGTCAGATAGCCCGCTTTATGGGTCAGTCACGCAATTATTGCCTCAGCTCGAAGCCCAACTGCAAGACCTTACCCATCTCCACGCGGCAACGGCTGTCGCTAGCAAACAGCAAGTAGCCGATTATCGTCAAGCGATTCAACTGGCGGAGGCAGTTGCTCTAGGGCGACCCTTGCGAATTCAGGCGCAAACGCTGATTGCCCGTTGGCAAAAAGATTTGCAATACACCGAAGATAGTCCGTTATTGCGTCGGGCTGAGCAGGCTGCGGCTACAGCTACGCCGACAGGCTTAAAAGCTGGGATTGAGTTGGCGCGGCAAATTCCACCAGGGCGGGTGTTACGGCAGGATGCAGAGGCGGCGATCGCCCGCTGGACGCGCCTGATCCAAATCCAAGAAGATCGGCCAGTGTTGCAACAGGCTCAGGCTTTAGCCCAGGCTGGCAAGCTGCAGGCAGCGATTCAACTTGCTCAAACGGTACGATCAGATCGGGCACTCTATCCCCAAGCTCAGCAGGTGATTCAACGCTGGACAGGGTTAATTCAGACGGCTGAGGATCGACCAATTCTGACTAGGGCGCAAGCCTTGGCCGATCAAGGTGCCCTAGAAGCGGCGATTAATGTAGCGGCCCAGATTGCGCCCAAGCGGGTTTTGTATGGCAGGGCGCAAGGGTTAATTGGGCAGTGGAGCGCCCAAATCGAAGCCATTCGTCAGGCAGAACTGGCGCGTCAGGCAGCAACAGCTCGGAAAGCTGAAGCGGCCCGGCAGGTGGCAGGGCAAGAACCGGCACCTGGGCGAATACCCCGTCAGCGCAATGCATCCGTAGCACCTGCTCCCCGTAAGCCAATTCAATCTCCTGTCTTAGAACCGCCGCCGCCAGCAGTGGAGTTACCCGCGGCTGAACCTGAGCCAATCATAGTGCCCACTGAGCCTGTGGCTCCTCCCCTAGTGGTTCCTACGGCTGACCCTGATTTACCGCCTCCCTAATGCTGCGATGCAGAATTCAAACTGCAAAGTTAAGTCAAGAAGCCCACCCAGCATTGACGTTTGAGCACTTGGCTTTGTCCTAAACTTTCTGACCAAAGCGATCGCACTAAGCAAAGGCGTTAAAACATTTGGGTAAAAGGGGGAGAAATTGAAACTTTGCCTGCAATTAGGGGTAAAACCCCTCTACTCCTTCCTAACCTTAGTTCGCACTGCTGAATGGCAGAGGTTTCTTGTTTTAGAGCGATTGTTGATGCCGCGATCGCGGCCCACTACACCCACTACACAATGAAGCAAACGGGTCAAACATTTAGCCGAGCAACGCATGCTTCTAAGCAGCGCAATCTGTTCTCTTGGCTCAGCCATGTTCAAAACAGGTTTTACAAAGTCATGGCCTGCAACTGAGGTTCAATCTCACGCGGGTAGATAAGCCAAGCCCGTTGGTAGGGAGTCGTCAGGGTCTGCACCAGCGGAGATAGCTGACTTAATTCGGTCAACCCATTAGAGGTCTGCACTTTAATGCCCCGTTGATAAAGGGTGTAGCCCCGACTGAGGGAAACGCGGATCCCACTATAGTAAGTGGGGACAAATCCAGCAGCCTTCAGACAATCGTGGGTTTTTCTCAACAATTCTTCCTGTTTGGCAGCAGGAAGGTGGCTGATGTCATGGGCTTTGAACAGATCCCGGTCAGTAAAGCGGCGACACAAATCGGCCAATACCGGATCATGGCTGTGCTGCCAGTGCTGCAGGTGGTAGATAAACACACTATCGTCGGCAGCCAGATATTGTGCCAGGGTGAGGCGGTTTTCCAAGGTCAGTGCGGTCTCATCACCCAACCAGGATCGTACCGTGGCGTTTGTTTCTAGCTGATTCTGCTTTAGCAGTATTCTGGCGCGGACGATCGCCTGCTCTAGCAGCCAGGCCGCAGCAATATTTTTGGGATGGTTGTATACCTGAGCGTACATAAAGTATCGCACCAGCAGGTAGTGCTCAACGGCGGCCATACCCTTATGGGCTACCACTAACTGCTGAGAAACCGGATCATAGCTCATGGCCATCAGTATCCGATCCAGGTCGATTTTGCCGTAGCTGGCCCCGGTAAAGTAGCTATCGCGCATTAGATAGTCAAGGCGATCGCAATCTAACTGGCTGGTGACGAGTTGCCAGACCAAGGGGATGGGGTGCTGGTGGCGATAAACCTGAATCATTTGCTCCACTAAATCGGCCTGATGCCGTTGGAGCCTCTGGCAGATTGGCTCCGATTCGCGCAGAATCCGCTCTGTCCAACGTTCATGATGGGTGCTAAAGACCTCTTCCCCCGTGTGACTAAACGGCCCATGGCCAATGTCATGCAACAGAGCTGCACAGAGAACCACTGGGCGATAGGGCCGAAGCTGGGGGTAGGCTTTCGCTAATCGGTCAAAGGCTCGGCGGGCGATCGCCATCACCCCCAGAGAGTGGGTGAAGCGAGAGCTTTCTGCACCATGAAATGTAAAACTAGCCGCACCCAGTTGACGGATGCGGCGTAGGCGTTGAAATGCTGGGGTATCGATCAGTTGAATCAGCAGAGCTTCTGTTGGGTCGCTGCGGTCTAGGGCGATCGCCCCATGCAGTGGGTCATGATACGTGCGCTCTAAGTCAGGTCGCACCAGCCACCATTGAATCCGTCGCTAACAGTTCTAACGCGGCCTGGTACTGATTGTCTGCTTCCGTCGCAACTTGATCAAGCCGAATTGGTTGCAGAGGAATGGGAATATCAGGATGAATGCCCTGCTTGTGAATATCCTGATGGGCAGGGGTTTCGTATTTGGCGACAGTAACTGCTAGCCCTGAGCCATCTGAAAGGTCAAATAAGGATTGAATCAAACCCTTACCGAAGGTGCGCTCTCCTAAAATCTTAGCCCGGTCATTATCCTTTAAGGCTCCAGCCAAAATTTCGCTGGCACTGGCCGTTCCTTGATTGACCAACACCACTAAAGGGTCTTGGGTCAGAGCACTGCCAATCGCCTCAAAGCTACCCATAACTCCCTGACGATTAACCGTATAAACAACCGTACCGCTATCCAGCCATAGCCGGGCAATCTCAATACCAGCTTGCAGCAAACCACCTGGGTTGTTGCGCAAATCTAAGATGTAAGCATCGGCGCCTTGCTTTTCCAGACTTTGAATCGCTCGTGCCACTTCGGTAGTGGCATTGGCATTAAACTGCGTCAGGCGAATGTAGCCCACACGCTTTAGCTCACCCGTTGCACTGGGTTGGGTCTGGAGCTTCGCAACCACAGGGTTTAACTCAATGCGATCGCGCACAATGGCAATGTCCTTGGCGGGCTCTTTGCCATGCTTGATTGTCAGCACCACATGGGTTCCCACCGCTCCCCTCATTCTGGCGGCGGCTTCATCCAGGGCTAAGCCTGCTGTTGGCTTTCCATCAATCTGTGTAATCAGATCCAGGGGGCGGATCCCCGCTTGATCAGCCGGAGAGCCTGCGATCGGGGCAATCACCTGCAAATTACCCGTTTCTGGCTCCTGTGAAATCTGTAAACCCACCCCCGTCAGTTCTCCGGCTGTGCTGGTTTGCAAGCTGCGATACTGTTCGGGCTTCAGCAACCGTGTAAAAGGATCCTCCAGACTGGCCAACATTTTTTGCGCTACCGAATAAGCTTCTTCACGGTTTAGCATCGGCTGCTTCATGGCACGTTGGCGTACCAGCCACCAGTTCTGATGATTAAAACTGTCATCCAAGTAGGCACGATCAATCAAGCGCCAGACCTCAGCAATGTACTTTTGCTCTTCTGTCATCGCCACAGCGGCTGGCGCAAAGCTTATAAAACTAACCCACGTAGCAAGGAGCACCAGGATAGCTCGTTGCCACCATCTCATTTGTTTAACCATAGTCATATATCTTAATGGTTGAAATCAGAATGCGACCAGTCTGACGTTATGAGTTTTGGTAAAGCGTATCAGGAATCCTCAGAATCTCCTATCGTGGTTCTCAACTAGGAGAATTGACAAGGGTTGCAAGAAATAGCGGAGTCATCTAGGCAACTTGGCCCAGATGATATTTTCCGTGTTCCGGCGAAGAGTCCCTTTTCTCCAGGATGGATAAATCTCTCAGAAAACAGAGGAATTATTGGCTGGTGTAGATGAAATCCGCCCGTAGGCTGTGTTACATTCTTTATGAACCGCAATCATTTTTTCTAGGGATCTTGTCTCTCCATGTTCACTAAGCAGGTAACCGATTCAAAAGCTTACCAGTGGTTTCAGGAGCGACTGGAAATTCAGGCGATCGCTGATGACATCAGCGACAAGTACGTTCCTCCCCATGTCAACATCTTCTATTGCCTGGGTGGTATTACACTGACGTGCTTCCTGATCCAGTTTGCCACTGGGTTTGCGATGACCTTTTACTATAAGCCTACTGTTGCTGAGGCATTTGAGTCTGTCCAATACATTATGAACGAGGTCAGCTTTGGCTGGTTGATTCGTTCGATCCATCGCTGGTCTGCCAGCATGATGGTGTTGATGATGATTTTGCATGTTTTCCGGGTGTATCTCACGGGTGGTTTTAAGAAACCTCGTGAACTGACCTGGGTGACGGGTGTTGTGTTAGCCGTGATTACGGTTTCCTTTGGCGTAACGGGTTACTCCCTCCCTTGGGATCAGGTCGGTTACTGGGCTGTCAAGATCGTGTCTGGTGTGCCAGAGGCCATTCCGATTGTGGGTACCCTCATTGCTGATTTACTGCGCGGGGGTGCAAGCGTGGGTCAGGCTACCTTGACTCGTTACTACAGCGCTCACACCTTTGTGTTGCCCTGGTTAATTGCCGTCTTCATGCTGCTCCACTTTTTGATGATTCGCAAACAGGGGATTTCGGGTCCTCTCTAATGCTTTGAACTGATGTCTGGTTGACAGCACAATTTGGTTGGTTTGTCCAAGTGCTGCTGTGCTGTTTCTAGACTGATTGCTAAGTTCAACTGCTGATTCAACCCAAAGGAGATCACATTTTTACTATGGCAACTATTAAGAAGCCGGATCTAAGCGATCCTCAGTTGCGTGCAAAGTTAGCCAAGGGCATGGGCCACAACTATTACGGTGAGCCTGCTTGGCCTAACGATTTGCTCTACATTTTTCCCGTTGTTATTTTGGGAACTATCACCCTCTGTGTGGGTCTAGCTGTGCTAGATCCAGCTATGGTGGGTGAGCCAGCCAATCCGTTTGCCACTCCCCTGGAAATTTTACCGGAGTGGTACTTATACCCTGTGTTTAACATTCTGCGGCTTGTTCCAAACAAGTTGCTGGGTGTGGTGCTGATGGCATCTGTGCCATTGGGGCTAATCCTGGTTCCTTTTATCGAAAACGTCAACAAGTTTCAAAATCCTTTTCGCCGCCCAGTAGCAACTGCTGTCTTTTTGTTTGGCACGGTTGTGACTCTTTACTTGGGGATTGGCGCGGTGTTTCCCGTGAGCAAAGCTTTGACTCTAGGGTTGTTCTAAAGGTTTGGAATTGTTGATTCTTTGGTTTGGCACCTGCTGGAGCTAACGGGTAGATAGGCGATCCGTTGGTTAGGGCAGGTGTCAATTTTTGGGAAATGAAATTAGGACAAGCTTGTTTGCTCTGATAGGAATTTTGATCTGATAGGAATTGGATCACTATCTTAGGAATTGGATACTATCTGGTCTGAAACTGGCTCTCAGGCTTCGCCTGTTGATGGTTTTCGTTAGGGTCGCCATGATCGATGGGGCTTGGAAAAGGATTCGGAGTTTAGAATGACCAAATTCCCAATTTTCGATCTCCTGAGCTGGATTTGATTCTGGCTGTGTCTGGCTTTGAGGATGGGGAAAGCCGTCCCTTCCCTGGGAACATCTTATCGTTACCATAGGGGTACTGAGTTTTTGGGAATAGGCAGTGAACCAAAATCGTTTTGATGGTCTGCAAATTGGTTTAGCTGAAATTAGTCGGTTGCTTTTGCCCTTTGCTATTATTTGGCTATTGGGCTCGATTGGCTTGGGCTGGCTGGTTAAATCCTTTTTTATTTTGTTATTTTTGTTGTTGCTCATGCCGGTGCTGGCCTTTTTGGGCTTTCGCTGGTGGCTTTCTCGTAATCTGGTGCAGGCCGGATGTCCTGTTTGTGGCTACGAGTTTATGAGTCTAAATGCTTCGGAATTTAATTGCCCAAGCTGCGGTGAACCTCTTAAAGCTGAAAATGGTGCCTTCCAACGTTTGGCTCCACCAGGAACCATTGATGTCAGCGCGGTTGAGGTGCAGACATCTCGACGATTGGATGATGCAGAAGCTACGCAATGACCCTGATTGATGCCTCAGTCTGTTATTTTCCGATAGTCGGGGTTTATCTGGGGTTTCACGTTTCCTTACGGCAGCTTGGATGACGCGATCGCAAACCATCCGAGTACACCTAAAGCTTATGTGGGGTTTATTCGCCATCTACCGGAGAAGTTCTCGGTTGTTGTTCGTGGCGATTGTTCTATCAGCAGTGTTAGGCCGCTTGGTGGGCTATATTTGTGGCTCCTTTCTATTGGCTAAATCAGATCCAGGTGAGCGATCGCAGGATAGTAGGCAATAAAGCCTTGAATCTTGCGGTTGTTGGTCAAGCTGGTTTCTCTACGGTTTCTGGTTTTGTGGTTTCGGCGGCATTGCTGCAGCAATTTCTGGCAACGGTTGAGCGATTAGAGCCACTGTTTGTTGATTTTCCTGACTCTTCGCTGCATATCGATACCCGCAACCCTGAGCAACTGATGGCTACCGCTAAACGGATTCGGCAGGCCATTCTGAGATGTGATTTGCCCGATGAGTTGTTAACCGCTTTGGGGCAAGTGGTTCGTCATCACCCTGGTTCTTGTTGGATTTTGCGACCCTCTCTCGCCCTTGATCTTCCCCCTGGAGAGCGATCTGCCAATCCGATTGTTGACTTTAAAGCGGGGGCGCTCTTTGAGTCTGTGATTAGCCCATCGCAGGAGGTAGAGTTAGCCTTGGGCTTAAAGCAAGTCTGGGCACAGCTCTTCTCAGCTCGTAGCTTACTTTACTGGCAGCATTGCTCGATTCGCCTACCCCAGGTGAACTTAGCGGTGTTGATTCAACCCCTCTATCCCGCGATCGCGACGGGGGTGGCACAGGTTATCAATCAACAAATCGAGATAGCTGCGGTTCCTGGCTTAGGAACCGCTTTCATTCGGGGGGAGACTCAGCCAGATAGGTATCGGTTTGATCTCCAGTCAGGAGATCTCCTAACCATGCAAGCTGGTAACGCTAGCATCAGCTACCATGTGGATGATCAAGCTCATCTAGAGCCGATCTACTTTTCTCCTAACGATCGACCTCTGCCTCTAGATACTAGGCAATTTGAAAGGTTTATACAGCAACTGCAAAAATTAGAACGGCAATTTGGCCAGCCCCTAGAGGTGGAATGGGTGTTGGCGAGTGTGGATGCGGCCCTACCGGATTTCTGGTTGACTCAAATCACTCCTCATGTGCCAGTTTCCTGGCTGACCAAAGTGGCTCCTGAACCAGCTTTGCCAGTTCTAGAGTCCAAAACTGGGGTACCCGATACAGCACCCTTGTTGTCGGGAATTTCAGTATCGAGTGGTCAGGCATTGGCTCAGGTAGTACAAGTTACAGCATCTGCCCCACCACTTAACGCAGATCTGGCGGGGAAGGTTCTGGTGGCCGCATCGCTTCCTGCTAGCTGGTTGCCTTTATTGCATCAGGTGGCTGCTGTTGTGACTGAACAGGGGAGTTTAACCTGCCATAGTGCAATTGTTGCCCGTGAAGTTGGGATTCCCGCTGTTATGGGTGTAGCTGGAGCCATGGCTAAATTAGCACCGGGTTGTTTAGTGCATGTGGATGGCGATCGCGGCTGTGTTTCACTTTTGCGTGCTGCGGAGGAGGTTTCGGTATCACCATCTCTGCCATACCTGCCATTTTCCTCAACCACTGGACTGCAGACCCAACTAATGGTGAACTTGAGCCAGCCAGAATCGTTACCGCAACTGGCCCAGTTGCCGATTGCAGGCGTTGGGCTGCTGCGTTCTGAACTGTTGGCCTTATCAGTGCTAGACGGGCAGCATCCAGATGAATGGCTGCGGCAAGGGCAACAGTGGCAACTGGCAGAAAAACTAGCAACCCAAATCCAGGCATTTGCGGCGGCAATGACGCCGCGCCCCGTGTTTTACCGGTGTATGGATCTGCGCAGTCATGAATTTCAAGGGTTAAAGGGTAGTCCTTCTGTGGAAGTCAACCCAATGCTGGGAAAGCGGGGTACCTGGCGTTATCAGAACCAGCCGGAGCTATTGCAGTTGCAGTTAAGGGCTTTGATGCAGGTGCAGCAGATGGGGTATGCCAATCTGCGCTTGTTGTTGCCCTTTGTTCGCACGGTGGAAGAATTTCAATTTTGCCATCGGGTGATTGGCCAATCAGGGTTATTGCAAAATCCTGATTTTCAAGTCTGGATTATGGCGGAAGTTCCATGTGTAATTTTTCTCTTGTCAGATTTTGTTGAAGCGGGGGTGCAAGGGATCTCGATTGGCACGAATGATTTAACTCAGTTGTTGTTAGGGGTTGATCGTGATCAGTCAGAATTTTCTGCGGCCTACAACGAATGTCATCCTGCGGTGCAAAAGGCGATCGCCCAGTTAGCTCAAACGGCGACTCAACTCGGCATTCCCTGCTCCATTTGCGGTCAGGCAACTGCCCACTATCCCCAGATGATTGAGCAACTAATTCAGTGGGGGGTGACGAGCATTTCTGTGGAACCTGGGGCGCTGGCGGCGACTCAGCGTGCCATTGCGCAGGCAGAGCAAGCAGCGAGTCTGCTCACTTAGAAATGATGCAACTTGGTGATCTTTTCCAATCCCTCCGTTTGCTGCTGAGTCCTAAGCGCTTAGCCATCTTAGAGGCGGTTGTAATTGGTCTCGTTGCAGCTTTAGCCGCTGTTTTACTGAAGCAGGGCGTGATTCTGCTGGGCCATTGGCGCTTACAGGAAGTGCTACCTTTGCCGGCTTACGTTTTACTACCCCTGCTTGGGGCGGGGGGGGGAGCGATCGCCGGGAGCCTGATTCAGCATGTTGCTCTGGAGGCAACCGGGAGTGGCATCCCCCAGGTGAAAGCCGCACTGGGGTATGTGCCAATTGCACTGAACTTACGGGTCGCGATCGTTAAGCTGGTCACGACGATGGTGATTCTCAGTAGTGGGTTTGTCCAGGGGCGACAGGGGCCAACGGTGCAGATTGGGGCAGCTCTGGCAGCACAGATGAGTCGTTGGGTACCGGCTTCCCCCGATCACCAACGCCAATTGATTGCCGCTGGAGCGGCGGCTGGACTGGCCGCTGGGTTTGACGCTCCGATCGCAGGGGTGATGTTTGTAATTGAGGAACTCCTGCAAGATGTTTCTAGCCTCACCCTGGGAACAGCCATTCTTGCCTCGTTTACGGGGGGCGTCATTTCCCACTTGTTAGCTGGCCCCAACTTGAAACTGGGTATCGATGCTTCTGTTGCAACCACCTTTGTTCCGCGGGAGATTCCAATTTTCCTGGTATTAGGCGTTGTAGTTGGGGTGTTTGCGGCCCTGTTTAACCAGGCAGTGCTAATCTCAGTGCGTTGGACTCAGCAGCATCTCCGTCTACCCCTAAGCATGAAGTTTGGGGGAGCAGGGTTAATGATGGGGTTAGTCGCTGCGATGCTGCCGGTGGTTTTTCGTGACCCAATGCGGCTGCAAGTCTTTCTCACCAGTGGGGATGCGAGCTGGCAACTAACTGGGCTGGCTTTTTTAGTCCAATTTGGCTTGACCTTAATTGCCTGTGCGGTTGAGGCCCCAGGGGGGTTGTTTATCCCCAGCCTGATTTTGGGAGCAGCTCTGGGCCATTTAGTTGGTTTAGTGGCGCAGACAATGGTTGGCGTGGTGCCGACCACCTATGCTTTGGCTGGCATGGGGGCTTTCTTTAGTGCTGTAGCCAAAGTGCCTGTAACGGCTATTGTGATTGTTTTTGAACTAACCACCCGATTTGAATTGGTGCTGCCTTTGATGGTGGCCTCTGTCACAGCGTATCTGGTGGCCGAACAAATTGCACCGGCCTCTCTCTACACCCGTTTGCTGGAGATGCGCGGCATTCACCTAGGGCAGGCCGACTCCCAGGATGGCCTCTGGGCCAGGCTGACGGCTGCTGATGTGATGCAAACCAAGGTTGAGACGCTTGCCAGCACAATGACGTTGGATGAGGTCAAACAAGCCTTTGGGCGATCGCACCATCGCGGCTTTCCAGTGTTAACCGACGGCAAGTTAGTCGGTATTGTGACCCAATCAGACTTAGAGCGGGCAAGCCAGCAGCAACTTTCTGCGACTGCAACCCTCGAGCAAATTATGACCGCCCGCCCGATTACAGTGCAGCCTCACGATTCGCTGAGCCAGGTGTTGCATCTATTATCCCGTTATCGGGTGTCGCGCTTGCCAGTGGTAGAGCAACGGCGCATTGTTGGCATCATTACCCGCAGTGACATTTTGCGAGTTGAGGCCGATCAACTGCGGGGAGAGGCTGAGCCACTGGGGCCCCGTCCAGAACCCTCCTATATGGTTTATCAAACGCGATCGCCCGCACGCGGACGGGGGCGTTTGCTCGTGCCCATTAGTAACCCTCAGACTACGGATGCGCTGATGCGGCTGGCGGTGGCGATCGCCCGAGAGCGCCACTATGAGATTGAATGCTTGCAAATTATCCCCGTGCCCCGGCATTGTCCTCCGGCGGAAACAACCGTCAACACGACTCGAAGTCAGCGGCTATTAAGGCATGTGAGTCGTCTGGCACAAGACTGGAACGTGCCCTTGCATACTCAGATTCGGGTCGCCCATACGGTGGAGCAGGGAATATTAGATGTGATTAAAGAACGTCATATTGACCTCTTACTGATGGGCTGGAAGGGCAGTACTTCAACGCCGGATCGAATTTTTGGAGATGTGGTGGATACGCTAATTCGCCAGGCCCCCTGTGACGTGGTTTTAGTGAAACTGGGGCAAAATCTCACTTTCATGGCCGACAGCCCCCCCGCCCAGCGATCGGTACAAACAACCCTGCAGTTTCTCGGACTCAATCGCTGGCTGGTGCCGATTGCGGGTGGGCCAAACTCTCGGTATGCGCTGGATCTGCTGCCTGCCTTGGTTTCCCTCAGTCAATCACCCCATATTTCCCTGTGCCAGGTTTTTTCGCCTTCTAAAAACAGTCATGATTTGACCCTGCTCAAGGCTGATGCCGCCATCTTGCAAGCATCACTTCACCTGCCCGCTACCATTCTGCCTGTTTGTTCTCCCTTTGTTGCCGATGCGGTGATTGAACTAGTCCGTAATGATCAGTGTGATGTAGTGGTGCTGGGGGCAAGTCGAGAGGGGCTATTACAACAGGCAATCCATGGCAATATTCCAGAAGCGATCGCTCGTGGTTGCGATTGTACGGTAATTTTGGTGCGCAAGGCCACCATTTGAACCCGGATGGTAGACTGTCAGGCTTTAGTGAATGCCCCAGCGGCGACGCCAACTTGAAGTCGATTCGCGTTGTGAGGATTGCTGCTCTTGCTGATGTCTGGCTAAGATCACCTCGGCAGAATCGGTCAGGGTGGGATCACGGTAGGGAATTGCAGCCCGGGTTTGCAGATGCTCTTGCTCCATCGGTGAGAGCGGGGCAATTGCTGCCATCTCAAAGGCGGCAACCGTTCCCAGCGCCCATTCGTGGGGTAAATGGGCACCCGTTAGGGGCATTGTACCGACCACGAAGCCGGCTGCCTGCATTGCTGCTCTCACGGCTGCGGCACGCGAGTAGGTCGCGAGCTTGCCAGTGGGGGCAAGGCACCGGGCTACATGGGTGAAAAATTCGACCGTCCATAGCTGGGGACAACGTCGCGGTGAAAACGGGTCAAAGAAAATCGCATCAGCTTGCCAGCCCTGGGCGATGAGTGGCTGAATCGTTTGTCGGGCATCTCCGAGCAGCAGCGTCGCCGATAGGGCTTTTGCTTGATAGTGATGGTGCCGGGCGATCGCCTGCAACGCCAGTTGTACGTTGAGGGGCCATTGTTCTATTAAAGCTGAGGCGATCGCGGCACGAGGCACGGTGGCATCCAATTCCAGGGCATAAATTTCAACCTCACAGTCAGGATTGACCGCCCAAATGGTCTCCAGCGCAGCGGCAGTGTTGTAGCCCAGGCCATAACAAATGTCGAGCAGGCGTAAATGCCCCGATGTAGCCCGGTCGGCCAGATCAGTGGCCACAGCAAACTTTTGCATCGCTTCGGTTTTTGCCCCCTGGGTACTGTGGAAGGCTTCGCCAAAGGCTTTTGAAAAGAAGGTAAAGGAGCCATCCTCGGTTGCTTGGGGAATCCATTGAACCGATGCGTCTGGGAGAGAAGGGAATGCCATGGAAGGGGTTCACTTGCAGAGACGATGATCTCGCTGGATTGTATGATTATGACCTGCCATTAGTCGGTTCCACTGCTTTTTCAGCTTGAAACCGAATCGGCTCCTCGGGGCAGATGATTCATCTTTTGACCTCACTGTAGGGCTACAATCGTCCCTTTTGATACTAGGGTGGCTCCCATTAGGCTAGAGCAATCATCATCAACGAATGGCCCGAAAAGTCAGGTTAAGGCGTGGCTCAACAAAACGCTTTGTTTTTGGCACCTGATGTTGCCAATAATGTTGGGTTCTTCCTCCCATCAGCAAAAAACTGCCAGGGGTAAGCTCGACTTGATAAGTCAGGTTTTTCTCAAATCGATGGCGCAACCTAAAGCGTCGAGTTCCTCCTAGACTAAGGGAGCCAATCACAGGATTATGCCCCAGTTCTGGCTCATCATCGCTGTGCCAGCCCATACTGTCGCTACCATTGCGATACAGGTTGAGTAACACGCTATTGAATTTTACTAGCGAGATAGCTTCTACCCTTGTCTTGAGCATCTGCAAAAGCGGCGTCCAGGTAGCAGGAGTCATGGTAATGCCAGAGTAAGTGTAGGTTTTGCCTGGATCACCATACCAGGCTGTCAGTCGGGGTTGAGGCCGAGCTTGGCCATACACTATGATCCAATCCTGCCGCCAGGAAATGGTTTGAGTTAGCTCTGCGAGGAAGCGATCGCTCTCCTGGGGTGCTAAAAAACCAGGGTAGAAAAGGATTTCAGCATCAGGTAAGGTTGGCCTGATCAGGGCCTCAGTCCTGCTCAGTAAACAGCCTTGATCAACATACATTGGAGATGCCCCATACGGGTTGTTCATCTATACGCCTCAGTGCAGAAAAGTGGCGATTCGCTCCACGGCCTCCTGGAGAATTGCCGGTTCACGCACCAGGGCAAAGCGCACGTAGCCTTCGCCACCCTTGCCAAATCCGGCTCCAGGGGCAGCCGCAACCCCAGTCTGCTCAACTAATTGAGTGCAAAAGCCAATGGAGTCATGGCTCCAACGCTCTGGTAATGGTGCCCATACGTACATAGTGGCCGTCGGTAAGGGCACTGGCCAGCCGATCTGGTGCAGAGCGGGCACAAAAGCATCCCGCCGCGCCTGAAAAGTAGATACAACCTGCTGCACAGGCTCTTGAGATCCGGTTAGAGCCGCGATCGCCCCCTGCAAAATACCCAGGTACTGGTTAAAATTCACCACATTTCGCACTTGCTTCAGAGCACGCACCAGTTCTGCATTACCAACAGCATAGCCAACTCGAAAACCTCCCATGTTGTAAGACTTTGACAGAGTAAAAAACTCGATTGACCGCTGTTTCTGGGGGTCTGCCTGGAGGACTGAAGGTGGCCGCTCAACCGAGGGAGTGCGCCTTCCTGCAGTAAAGACCAGATCCGCATAGGGAAAGTCATGGGCCAGGATCAGATTATGTTGTTCACAAAAGGCAACCGCTTCCTGAAAAAACGCCAGGTCAGCCGTAGCCGTGGTGGGATTATGGGGATAGCTCAAAACCAGCAAACGGGATTGCGCCAGCACGGCTGGAGGAATGGTGGTCAAATCAGGCAAAAATTTAGCTTCTGCGATCAGCCGCAGGGGGTAAACCTGTCCACCCGCAAGATAGACCCCCCCAGCATGGGAAGGATAGCCTGGATCTAGCAGCAGAGCAAACTCTCCAGGATTGAGTACCGCCAGGGGTAACAGGGCTGTGCCCTCCTGGGAGCCAATCAGGGGCAGCACCTCGGTCTCCGGGTCAACGGCGACTCCATAGCGGTGAGTGTACCACTCAGCCGCGGCCTGACGAAAAGCTCTGGTGCCATGAAACAGCAGGTAACCATGGGTGGTCGGATCATAGAGGGATTGGGCGATCGCCTCAATAACAAAGGGTTGGGTCGGCAAATCAGATGACCCCAGGGAGAGATCAATAATCTCTTGCCCCGCCGTTTGCGCCCGTGCCTTGGCTTGATCCATATCAGCAAATACGTTGGCGCTAAGGTGCACGAGCCGATTCGCAAAGGAAAAAGACATGTCCAATCACCCTAAGTGGGAGTTGAGCATGGCCTCTAATTTTTGCTTGGGCATTGCTCCCTCCGAAGCTTCTAACAGTTCCCCAGCCTTAAACAAGCGAAAAGCGGGCACCCCTTCCACCTTACAGTGAGCCACCGCATTGGGGTTGGGGTCAACTTCCATCTTGACGACCTTGAGGCGATCGCCATACTCACTGGCTAACCCATCGATAATGGGCGCCATTAACCGGCAAGGGCCACACCACGCCGCCCAAAAATAGACCATAACGGGCTGGTCTGCAGTGAGAACTTCAGTATTAAACTCAGTATCCTGGATAACACGCACACTACTCATAACCTTTCCCGTGAAGCAATACAGCGATACCGTTTACTTAAGACAGCTCGGCGAGAAATATCGTCCAGATGCTGCGCCTCCAGACAAGGGTTGCGCTTCCACACCCCACCCTCACTAAGCTAACTATGACTATACAAAGCGATAGCCTCAGCCATTCTGACGTTTTTGGTCGCGCCATGGCAAACCATTTTGCAGAAAACCGAGGCTACAGGACATTGAATCTAGAAGCAGAGCTTTTTTCTGAGAGGACATCAGGTTTTGAGTTTCGAGTTGAGCAACTAGTACTTTTTGAGCAATTAGTACTTTGCGGCATCCGTTTCACCATCGGTTCCCCTCATCCCCCAACCCTTTCTTCTAACTCTACTAAGGTGTATACACAGATCTGGTCGGTTCAAGTTTGAAGCCTTTCAGCCCCCTAAATCCCCCAATCCTGGGGGACTTTGAAGATTTAGCTTCCCCCAAACTTGGAGGGGTAGGGGGGCAAAACCCAGCAATTTGAAGATGATCCAGAGATCTTTATACACGGCAACCCAACTCTAGGAGAAGGGGAGTGAACGGTTTGAAGTCCCTCTCCCAAGCTTGGGAGAGGGAGTTAGGGTGAGGGCCAAGAGTGGGCAAATTTACGCCGAACGGTACTAGCTCAAAACTGCACCCGGAGCAATCAAAACTCCCCAGGGTTGCCATCACAAATTGACCTAGAGTTGATCAAGCTGAGTTTTAAGGGATTCCAACTCGGCATCGACCGCCGCATCACTGGGAACTGCGCTAGCAGTGGCTTGAGTGCCAGGCAATTGGGCCGTTTGGCTAGCCCCTCCCAGAAGTTGAGCCTTCATTGCAGCGAGTTCATCATCGACATCACTGCCAGATTCAAGGGCCGCAAACTTGCTTTCCAAATCTGCCCCGATTAGCTCAGAAGCCGCTTGCGATCGCGCCTCCATTTGCAGCACTTTCTCTTCCATGCGTTCAAAGGCTGCGGTTGCACCCGTGTTGCCAACCTTACCAACCATCCCCTGTAGTTGCTCGTTGGCTTTAGCCGCCTGGGCCCGAGCCTTGAGCATATCTTTCTTGGTCTTCGCCTCTGAAATCTTGCTCTCTAGCTTGATCAGATTACTCTTCAGGCTATCGACCATCGTCGTTTGCTGGTCGAGCTGGGTTTTCAACACATTCGAGTTATCAATGTAACTCTTCTTCCGCGTTAAGGCTTCGCGGGCCAGATTTTCGTCCCCCTTTTGGAGAGCTAGTTGGGCCCGTTGCTGCCAGGAATTTGCCTCTGACTGGGCCTGATTATATTGCTGTTGGGTGCGCTTTTGACTGGCGATCGCGCTAGCAACAGCTTGCCGCAACTGCACCAAGTCTTCTTGCATCTCGATAATGGTCTGCTCCAGAATTTTTTCTGGATCTTCGGCCTTACTGATCAGATCGTTGATGTTTGCTGCCGCCAGTCGGCGAACCCGGTCAAAAAGTCCCATGACTTCCCCTTGTGTTTCCGTTGTGTATGAGGTTTGGTCGTGCAGGCAATACCCGCTTCTACTGTTAGCACCGCTACATCACCTAAATTGAATGCAAATGCAGCGCTCTCGCTTTAGTGTAGAGCCTCAAAACCGAAACGTCATATTTCGGTTGATTTTTATAAGAATGTTGCGGAGGATAGCCGTTTTAGGCGAGCGACCATGTACCCGCACGCACCCATCATAAAACCCTTCTAGCGGAAATGTCGAAATCCTCCTTGACCGCTTCCAGCCGATGCTTGACGACACACACAGGAGAAAACCCTACCTTCCCGCAGACTCCCGATCACCTTGTTGCGATCAAAGTTGCTGTCTGCCTAAAAAAAATTCCGACAACGCGCTGTTTTGGTTGTAAAACATTGAGAGTGTCTCAATCAGTCAGGAAGCTTAACATTCCTTAGGCTTAAATCAAGAAAAGACCAGTAGGTTTTACAATTCGTTGCCAATTCAGAACTGAAATATAGTAGACTCTGGCTGATCGTTGTCCCTAATTTTGCAAGCCCAGATGCCTCAACAGCTCTATCATCTCATTGCTTTTCTGGTTTCTGCCCTGGTCGTCGTTTGGGCAACTCCGACCGTGAAGCAGCTTGGCTTAAAAAGCGGTCGCGTTGATAAACCAGGTGAGCGCAAAGTTCACCAGCGCCCAATGGTGCGTCTGGGTGGCGTTGCCATTTTTTTAGGAGTCGTCGTTGCGCTGCTGGTTGTTTGGTGGACGGGGGGCTTTGCCCAGCTACCACGGCAGAAAGAATATGAAATTTGGGGTGTTACGATTGGAGGCTTGGCTTTCTTTTTGATTGGTTTGACCGATGACCTGTACAACTTATCTCCTTTTACTCGACTGTTTGCCCAGATTTTTGTTTCTATTCTGGCCTGGCAGGCGGGAGTGCAAATTGAGTTTCTCAAGATTCCGTTCTTAGGCATTGTTAATTTGCCAGACGGCCTAAGCATCTTGATTACTGTCGTTTGGCTCGTTGGCATGGCCAATGCAATTAATTGGATCGATGGCCTAGATGGTCTGGCGGCAGGTGTTTCTGGTATTGCGGCTGTGGTCATGCTGATTGTCTGTCTGTTTATGAATCAACCGGCAGCGGCTTTGATTGCGGCTTCTCTGGCGGGTGGCTCTTTAGGTTTTCTGCGCTATAACTTTAACCCCGCTCAAATCTTTATGGGAGATGGTGGTGCCTACTTTATTGGCTTTACGCTAGCTGGCGTTGGCATTATTGGTCTGGTGAAGGGGGTGACAACGGCGGCGGTTGTATTTTTGATCTTGGCAGTGCCAATTTTGGACATGTCTGCCGTGATTGTGGATCGATTACGTCGCGGTAAATCGCCTTTTAAGGCTGATAAACGTCATTTACACCACCGTTTGTTGCAAGCTGGTTTATCTCACCGATTGGCGGTGTTATTTATTTACTGCCTCACCCTCTGGGCTGGAACTTTGGCCCTCGCTTTTTCGGGGATGCCGAGTGGGTTTGGCTATGCGATCGCAGCCACTCTGTTACTAACCTATACCGGTTGGCAGGTCTGGAAGATAGCAAAGCAGTCTTAGCTAGGAGTAGATGGCTAGGAATGGATGGGTTCCTTGCCTGAGTTCACTGTTCAGCGGCCAGTCGGAGGCTGGGGCGGTGTCTAGCACAGAGTCTTGAATAAAATTCCTTATTTCTTGTGCCTTTTCATCGCTACCTTCTTGGATTAGAGTCTGATTAAGTCAGCGACAGGCAGTTTAGCATCCATAAAGCGATAGGTTGGTTGCCAGCATGGCGAAAGCAGCTGAGATTATTTGTGTCGGCACAGAATTACTCCTGGGAGACATCTTAAACAGCAATGCCCAGTTCTTGGCCAGAGAATTGGCAAAGTTGGGGATTGCGCATTACTATCAAACCGTTGTGGGAGACAACCCGGAGCGGATTCAAAAAGCGGTTGCCATTGCTGCCGAGCGATCGCAATTGCTCCTATTTACGGGGGGGTTAGGTCCTACCCCCGATGACTTAACCCATGCCACTCTGGCCGAATGCTTTGGGGTTAGGTTAGTGGAGCACCCAGAAATTATTGCTGACATGACGCGCAAATTTGCCCAGCGGGATCGGCCCATGACTGAGAATAATCTTAAACAAGCGTGGCTTCCTGAAGGAGCAAGCGTTTTACCCAATGCAGCAGGTAGTGCCCCTGGAATCATTTGGCAACCGCGCCCTGATTTAACCCTGCTTACTTTTCCGGGTGTTCCTGCAGAGATGCGGCTGATGTGGCGCGATGTCGCTGTGCCTTATCTCAAGCAAACCGGATGGGTAAAGCAAACCCTGTTTAGTCGGACTCTAAAATTTTGGGGAATTTCTGAATCAGCTCTTGCAGAAAAAGTGAATCATTTTTTTGCTCAGCAAAATCCAACCGTGGCTCCCTACGCCAACCACGGTGAAGTGAAATTGAGAATTGCCGCATTGGCTGATTCAGAAACGGCTGCCCAGGCATTAATTCAGCCGGTAGAGCAACAGTTGCGCATCATCGGCGGGCAAGACTGTTATGGCGCGGATGAGGATACCCTTGCATCCGTTGTCGGCCAGTTGCTGCAACAAACCCAGGGCACCCTAGCTGTGGCAGAATCTTGTACTGGCGGTGGTTTAGGCGCTTTATTAACGGATATACCAGGTAGTTCTGCCTATTTTTTAGGGGGTGTTATCGCTTATGACAATGCGGTTAAGGTGAAGTTGTTAGGCGTTGAAACCAGCGCTTTGGCAGAACAGGGAGCCGTAAGCGCACTTGTGGCAGAGCAAATGGCTGCCGGGGTGCGCGATCGCCTAGGAACCACCTGGGGTTTAAGCATCACAGGCATTGCTGGCCCAGAAGGAGGCAGCAACCAGAAACCGGTAGGGTTGGTTTACATTGGCCTGGCTAACACCAGGGGAGTCTCTGCCTTTGAACATCGCTTTGGTGGGCAGCGGGGCCGGGAGTGGGTGCGTCGGTTAAGTGCAAATACAGCCCTCGATCATCTGAGAAGAATGTTGCTAAATGTAACGGATGTTAACTATTATTAAGTTAGTGGAAGTTACCTTTATTCCTCTAGTTCAGTTGATTAGTATCTAAATAACGCTTCTACCAGTTCTGGCCTACTCATTATTTATTTGCAATGGGTGGCTTGCCTTGGGCCAATCTGGGTAAAATAGTTATTATCACAAGTGCCTGCTTAGTAAACGCTTGGCTATGGCCAAGTGGAGTAAGACTCGCGAGAAGGAGTTACAGCTTTAATGGATTACCTTGATAACTTGCTGGAAAAAGTTCGGGAATGGGCAAGACGCTTGATTGAGGCGCTACTAGGGCCAGAACCAGAACCAGAGGCAGAATTGATTCCAATTCCGGTGACTGATCCATCGCGTCGATAAGATTAAATTTGGGCTGATTGGTGAACGCTTCAACTTGCAGGTAGAAAGGCTTTTGCTGCTCTGAGAAGTAGGGTGAGTAGCTTCAGCGCCTGAAGTAGGAAAAATCGTTTGTCGTTAAGCTACGCTTGAGCTATTAATTGAGTTCGGGCGAGTTTGAGTTATGAGTTTATCGCACTTGTCGCGATGTTCGGCAGTATTTTGTTGCCCTAACTACTTTTGGTCGCCCAGCAATGTTTTTTGCTGGCGTTATTTGTCCTCCTGACTCCTCTATGT
>Ga0272446_1001654_pt1 | contig 31931 bp, 27 predicted proteins | sample YNPCB0061_FD_194587 | JGI IMG/M metagenome (GOLD analysis project Ga0272446, IMG submission 194587) | Hot spring microbial mat communities from Yellowstone National Park, WY, United States - YNP-CB-006-1 | ecosystem: Environmental > Aquatic > Thermal springs > Hot (42-90C) > Sediment | place...
GGCGGGGCAGGTCGCCGAGGCAGAAGGTGTTCAGGGCGTCGAGGTCGAAGCGGAAGTGCTCCCCGGCTCGCAGGGTCGTGGCCGAGGCCGGGTCGCCGGTCCAGTAGGACAGGGCGAACGGAAAGCGTTGAGTCTTCATTGGCTCGGTGCTCCCAGCAGGGACGTGTTCATCAGTTCCGCAGTGCTGTCAACCGGAACTTGGCCTTTTGTGGGAGCACGTTTCGGGAGCCAGTCGGGGTCTTCAGAGAGCTTCGTGACGATGCGTTCAACGAACGGGTTGAGTTGGTCACGAACCTCGCCGGTGAACGCCTGAACGTCGTCCATCGTGGGATGGTGTTCGCTCCCGGCGACCCGGTGGCAGATCTGGTCCGTCACCTTGTCGAGCACGGCGTCGATCCAGCCCGCCACGCAGTCCGTCTCGGTCGGGCCGCTGGTAGCGGCGGCGTCGGCGAAGAGTCGGACGTAATCGTGGCCCTGCGTCCTGCGAAGTAACTGTCGGAGATCCTGCGGGCAGTCACGGCTCTTCAGGAGGTCGGCCAGCGTGACGCCCTTCTCCCGAAACTGCTTGAGGGCATTGCGGAGACCGCCGATGAGGGCCTTTTCGAGCTTCGAGGCGACCTCGGGGCAAGACGAGCCGCTGCGGAAGGCGTCGAAGACGACCCGCATCCGGGGACTGCTGCCGAGGTCGAGGGATTCATTCTCTGCCATCGTGTCTCTCGGTCGAACCCGGTGTCGATGCGCCGTCCCTGCAACTCGATTATCGGCTTTCGAGTTTACAAAGTCAACGGCATAGCCCGATTTGTGTTGAGTTCTGTAAAACGACTCGCTAAACTAGATACGAATTCGACGACCCGGTTCGCTCGCTGACGAGCTTGCTATCTGGCACCCCACAAGGGTTTGGGAATACGGGCCATGAAAAGCCTCCTGCAAAGCATCCCGTCGTCTATGAAGATTCGGGACGAGTTAGAACAGATGGTCCTGAACGACCTCCTCGGGCCGGTCGGTGGGCCGGAAGAGGAGATCAGCGAGCCCAGCGTGCGGGACCGCTACCTCGTCGGGATGCTCGCCCCCAAGCGGCAGGAGCTATCGCCGGAAGAGTTCGACGAGCTACCGCAGGGCGGCAGCGGGTCCGCCGAGGACGGCTCGACCGAAACTACCTCCCCCTCGGCGAAGACGATGTTCCCGTCGTCCTTCGGGATGACCTTCTGCGTCGGTCTGGACGCCAAGGAATTGCAACTTACCGCACGCTGGGGCCACTACCACCGGGACCGCAGCGCCACCCTGACAACGCCCGGTGGGGAGAAGAAGCTGGTCTGGAAGCGCTCGCCACGGGGCGGGGTCTCGCAGCCCATCCCGCTCAAGGTCGGGCGGCTGAACTGGACCCCCGACGCCGAGTTCCCCGAGGTGCAGGTGCAGGGGGTCATCCGCAAGCGGGACCACTTCTGGACCATCACGCTGTTCTTGGTCAACGGCCAGCAGGAGCCGAAGAAGCTCAGGGACGTGGCGTGGATCTTCCAGCCGGAACTGGCCGTGCAGTCGCCGGACGGCAAGCCGATCTTCCACAGCAAACCGCAGCGGCGTGACCCCGGCAAGAGCGATCCCGTCACGTTCGCCGAGGAGCAAGAGATGGCGATGCTCTACCGCCACCACGTCGAGTTCGGCGTGGGGCACGGGGTGAGCATCCACGTTGACTGTCCCGATGGCGTGTGCGACCGGGCCTTCCGCCTCTCGACCAAGGTGGTGCCGACCTACGAGGTGCCCCGCACCACGCCGCCCACCGTGGCCGACTGGCCCAAGCTGACGGGACTCGTCGTGGACATGAAGGAGTTGGGCGAGGCGAGCACCGCCGACTTGGACAAGAAGCTGCGTCCGCTGGTAACGGCCTACGCCGAGTGGATCAAGGAGCGGGAGGCCGACCTCACGAAGCCCGACATGGCGCTGTACCAGCAGCCGGGCCGGGCGGCGCTCGACCGCTGTAAGGTCACGCTGCACCGGGTCGAGGCCGGGCTGAAGCTGTTGTCAACGGACGAGAAAGCCGCCGAAGCCTTCCGGTTTGCGAATCTGGCGATGTGGCAGCAGCGGCTCCACACGATCTACTCGCAGAAGCGGCGGCGGGACGAGGAGGCTGACCTCAAGATCATCGACGTGCTGGCCAACCGCTCGTGGTATCCGTTCCAGTTGGCGTTCATGCTGCTCAACCTGCCCGGCATCACCAAACTCGACCACGAGGACCGGACGGGTGAGGAGAAGGCGGTGGCCGACCTCCTCTGGTTCCCCACGGGCGGCGGGAAGACCGAGGCGTACCTCGGGCTGTCGGCGTACACGATGGCCCTGCGGCGACTGCAAGGGGCGGTCGCCGGGCGGTCGGGCGAGCATGGGGTCGCCGTGCTCATGCGCTACACCCTGCGGCTCCTGACGATCCAGCAGTTCCAGCGGGCGACCGCCCTCGTCTGCGCCTGCGAGGTGATCCGCCGCAGCGACGAGAAGAAGTGGGGTAAGGAGCCGTTCCGCATCGGCCTGTGGGTGGGCCAGAAGACGACCCCGAACACGACCGACCAAGCGGCGGAAGCGGTCCAGCAGGAGCACGGCGGCGGGAAGTTCAAGGGCCGAGGCAGCGGCTCCCCGGCTCAGTTGACGAACTGCCCGTGGTGCGGGGCCAAGATCCAAGCGGGCCAGCACATCAAGGTGGAGACCTACGCCAAGGGCCGCTGCCGCACCGTCACCTACTGCGGCGACGTGCTGGGGCGGTGCCCGTTCAGCGCCAAACAGTCGCCGCTGGAAGGCATCCCGGTGCTGGTCGTGGACGAGGAGATCTACCGCCGCCTGCCGACGCTGCTCATCGCCACGGTGGACAAGTTCGCCCAGATGCCGTGGAACGGCAAGGTGCAGATGCTCTTCGGGCAGGTCGAGTCCCACTGCGAGCGGCACGGCTTCCGCTCGCCCGAGGTGGAGGACGCCGACTCCCACCCCAAGAAGGGGCCGCTGCCCTCGGCGAAGTCCAAGCCGCACCCGCTGCTGCGCCCGCCCGACCTCATCATTCAGGACGAGTTGCACCTGATCTCGGGGCCGCTGGGCACGCTCGTCGGCCTCTACGAGACGGCGGTGGACAAGCTGTGCTCGTGGGAGGTCGGCGGCAAGGCGGTGCGGCCCAAGGTCATCGCCTCGACCGCCACGATCCGCAAGGCCGGGGATCAGGTCCACGCCACGTTCTTGCGGAAGGTCAGCGTGTTCCCGCCCCACGGTCTGGAGGTGAGGGACAACTTCTTCGCCCTCCAGCGGAGGCCGAGCGAGGAACTCCCCGGTCGCCGCTACGTCGGCATCTGCGCCCCCGGTCGCCGGTTGAAGGTGGCGCTGATCCGGGTGTACGTCGCACTGCTGTCCGCCGCCCAGACGCTCTACGAGAAGAAGGGCTACGGCAAGGAGGCCGACCCGTGGATGACGCTCATCGGCTACTTCAACTCGATGCGGGAACTCGGCGGGATGCGGCGGCTCGTGGACGACGACGTGCGGACCCGCTTGGGCAAGATGGACCAGCGTGGGCTGTCGAGGCGTGGCCTGTACACGGTGGACGAACTCACCTCCCGCAAGGACTCGACCGACATCCCCGAGGTGCTCGACCACCTCGAAGCCGCCTTCGACCCGCTGACCGAAGCCAAGCGCAAGGAGATGCAGCGGAAGGGGCACGTCAAGGACATGCCCAAGCGCCCCATCGACGTGCTGCTGGCGACCAACATGGTCTCGGTCGGCGTGGACGTGCAGCGGCTCGGCCTGATGGTCGTCGCCGGACAGCCCAAGACGACCGCCGAGTACATTCAGGCCACCAGCCGGGTCGGGCGGAAGTTCCCCGGTCTGGTCTTCACCGTGTGCAACTGGACCCGGCCCCGTGACCTGTCCCACTACGAGACCTTCGAGCACTACCACGCCACGTTCTACAAGCACGTCGAGGCGCTGTCGGTGACGCCGTTCGCCTTGGGTGCCCTGAGCCGGGGCCTGACCGCCCTGCTGGTCTCCTGCGTGCGGCTCCAAGGGACGGAGTTCAACTCGAACAAGCGGGCCACCCGGATCGACCGCAACCACCCCTACGTGCAGGAGGCGATCAAGACCATCGTGCGGCGGGCCGAACTGGTCGGCAGCGGCGACGGCGACTTCATCAAGAACCTGCGGACCGAGTTGAACGAGCGGATCGACCAGTGGCTCGCCGAGGCCCAGAAGACCGCAGGCGGACGGGTGCTGGGCTACGACGAGGAGCGGGACGGGGTGACGGTGGGGCTGCTGCGCCGCCCGTGCCTCGACCCGTGGGACGACTTCACCTGCCTGAACTCGCTGCGGGACGTGGAGCCGACCGTGGGCCTCATCTTCCACGACGGCGGGCTCGACGCCGACGCCTCGTTCGTCACGGCGGTCAGCGAGGACACCGACGCCGGTGAGGAGGACGAGGAATGAACGCACCCGCCACGGACAAGCGCAAGATCGGCGAGATCCGCCCCAGCCAGTTGTTGTTCACCTACGGCGTCGGGGCCATCGTCGAACTCCCCAACCTCTCTGTCATGGTCATGGGCCTCGACGACTGGCCCATCGAGCAGGGGGCCAGCGAGATCACCGATCCCCGGCTGCTCAAGGCGGTCCAGCAAGAGTTGGGGCGGCAGGTGGTCAAGCTCCTGACGCCGCCCGTGACCAGCGACTCGACCGGGTATCAGGCCAACCCGTTCGACGACTCGGCCAACGTCGGGGTGCCGGTCGCCCCGTTCCCCCGCTGGCTGCTGTGCCCGTACTGCCGATTGCTGGCCCCCATCCAGTCCGGCCTCTTCGAGCTTCGGATCGACCCCTACCGCAAGGACCGCAGCCGCTACGTCCACCGCATCTGCAAGAAGCCCGGCAAGCCCCCCACGGTGGTCCCGGCCCGCTTCCTCGTCGCCTGCGACCACGGGCACCTCGACGACTTCCCGTGGGTCCAGTTCGTCCACCGGGGCAAGACCGACTGCCGCTACGAACTGCGGCTGTACGAACTCGGGGCGTCCGGCGAGGTGGCCGACATTCAGGTGGAGTGCGTCAAGTGCGAGAAGACCCGCCGCCTGAGCGATGCGTTCAGCGACGAGGGCAAGGCCGAGATGTGCCAGTGCAGGGGCCGCTTCCCGCACCTGCGGAAGTACGCCGAGGAGACCTGCCAAGGGAAGCAGCGGGCCATCCTGCTCGGGGCCTCCAATAGTTGGTTCCCGGTGATGCTGTCCGCCCTGTCGATCCCGTCCACCTCGGACAAGCTGGGGCAATTGGTCGAGTTGAACTGGGCCGAGCTTCAGGAGTGCGAGAGCGCCCGTGAGGTGAAGCTCAAGCGGAAGCTGCTGAAGGGGCTGGCGACGTACACCGAGGAGGAGATCTGGGAGGTCGTCGCCAAGAGGAAGGCCGGGACCGGCGAGGAGGACGGGGACGCCACCGACCTGCGTGACCCGGAGTGGCAGGTGTTCTCGAACCCCGACCCGAGCCTGAACAGTCGGGACTTCAAGCTCCGGGTCGTCGAGCCCCCGGCCAGCTACGCCGGTCTCTTGACCAAGGTGGTGCTGGCGGAACGGCTGCGAGAGGTGCGGTCCCTCATCGGCTTCACCCGCATCGAGTCCCCCGGCGACTACACCGAACTCGGCAGCTTGCCCGAGGAGCAGCGGGTGCCGCTGTGCCGGTCGGCCCCGAAGTGGGTGCCGACCTCGGAGGTCCGGGGCGAGGGCATCTTCCTCCACTTCTCCGAGAAGGCGGTCGAGGCGTGGCTGAAGAAGGCCAAGGGGCGGGACGGCGAGTTCTACGAGGCCCACCGGCGCTGGCGCACCGCCCGTGGCCTGCCGCCCGACGAAGCCTACCCGACGATGCGGTACGTGCTGCTCCACTCGCTGGCCCACGCCCTGATCCGCCAGTTCTCGCTGGAATGCGGCTACACCTGCGCCAGCATTCGGGAGCGGATCTACTCCCGGTCGGCGGGCGGCGACCACGAGCCGATGGCGGGCGTGCTGCTCTATACGGCGGCACCCGACAGCGAGGGCACGCTCGGCGGTCTCGTCGGACTGGGCGAGCCGAAGACGCTCGGGCGGCATCTGGATCAGGCGTTGGAGGCGATGCGGCTCTGCACCTCCGACCCGCTGTGCGCCGAGCACCACCCCTACCGGGACCGCCTCACCCTGCACGGGGCCGCTTGCCACGCCTGCCTCTTCCTGCCCGAGACCTCCTGCGAGCGGGGGAACAAGTACCTCGACCGCTCGGTGCTGGTCTCCACGGTCGAGTCGGCGGATCTGGCGTTCTTCAAGGACTTCGCCGAGGCGATGCCCAAGCAGGCGATCACCGCCCGAACCGACGAGACCGCCGCCCCCGCCAAGCCCGTGCGGTCGGCCCTCAGCGAGATCGACGAGTTGGTGGACTACTGCGACGAGCGGTGCCAGCCGTTCGTCCGCAAGTGGGCCGAGGCGAAACTGCCGCTGCCGGTCGTCGGGTACGAGCTACAGGACGGCGGCGGGCGGGTCTGCGCCCAAGCGGAACTGGCGTGGCCGACCAAGAAGGTCGCCGCCGTCCTGCCGGAAGGGGCCGACGCCCGGCCCGAGTTCGAGAAGCAGGGCTGGACAGTCCTCGACGCCACCGAACTACCGAAGCATGAGAAACAACTGCGAGAATTGCTGGGGGCCTGAGACCGATGCCCACCGTCGCCATCGCCTCCGAGTTCCTCGACGCCTTCGCCCGCATCCCCCGTGCGCAGCAGCGGAAGGTCCGTGAGTTCACCGAGAAGTTCAAGGCCGACCCGAAGTCCGCCGCCATCAACTACGAGAAGATCCACGCCGTCAAAGATCCCAAGGTCCGCACGGTACGGATCGACCAGAAGTACCGGGCCGTCGTGCTGCACCCCGAGCAGGGCGATGTCTACGTCCTGATGTGGGTGGACAACCACGACGAGGCGATGGCGTGGGCCGGGAACCGGCTCTTCGAGATCAACCCCCGGACGGGCGCATTGCAGGTCATCTCGGTGAACGAGGTGCAGCCGTCCGCCCCGGTCGCCGGGCCGGTGAGCCGGTCGGGGTTGATGGCCCCCTTCGACGACGACCTGCTGCTCTCGTTCGGCGTCCCCGCCGTCCTGCTGCCGTCCGTGCGTGCTGTCCAAAAGCCCGACGAACTCCTGCTGCTGACCAAACACCTCCCGGCAGAGGCGGCTGAGTCGCTCCTGTGGCTGGCCGAGGGGATGCCCCCGGAGGAGGTGCGGGAGGCGGTGGCCAGTACGCCACGGGACCGGGTAGACCCGTCCGACCTCGGGGCGGCGCTCCAGCACCCCGACTCCCGCCGCCGCTTCGTCACGATCCAGACGGACCACGACCTGACCTCCATCCTCGACGCCCCGCTGGAGAAGTGGCGGGTGTTCCTCCACCCCAGCCAAGACCGGCTCGTGGAAAAAGCGTTCAGCGGCCCGGCCCGAGTGACCGGTGGGGCCGGGACCGGCAAGACGGTCGTGGCCATGCACCGGGCACGGCATCTGGCGAAGACACTTTGCGGGGAGCCGGGGGACAAGATCCTCTTCACCACCTACACGGCCAACCTCGCCCAGAACGTCGAGCACAACCTCGCCAACCTCTGCGGCGAGGAGCGGGGGCGGATCGAGGTGGTCCACCTGCACGCATGGGCCGTGCGGTTCCTGCGGGAGCAGGGCTTGACCTTCGAGGTGGCCAGCCCCGACGACCTCGACAAGTGCTGGCAGGAAGCGCTGCTCGCCGCCGAGGAATTGGACTTTGACATCGGGTTCTTGCGGCAGGAATGGGAGCAGGTCGTCCAAGCCAACGGCATCGACTCCGAGGCGGACTACCTGAAGGTGCCCCGGATCGGGCGGGGGCGGACCTTGAGCCGCCCGCAGCGGGGCCGGGTCTGGAAGGTGTTCGAGAAGTACCGGCTCGCCCTGAACAACCGGGGGAAATCCGAGTGGGGCACCGTCATCCGAAGAGCGGCCTCGCTCGTCGGCGAGAAGCAGCCGAAGCTTCCGTACAAGGCGGTGGTGGTCGATGAGGCCCAAGACTTCCACGCCGAGGAGTGGAGGCTGGTGCGGTCGCTGGTCCCGACCGGGGGAAACGACATCTTCATCGTGGGGGACGCCCACCAGCGGATCTACGGCCACAAGGTGGCGCTGCGCAACTGCGGGATCAACATCCAAGGCCGGTCCAGCAAGTTGCGGGTCAACTACCGCACGACGGAGCAGATCCGGGCGTGGGCGATGGCCATGCTGCACGGCGTCGAAATCGACGACCTCGACGGGGAGCGGGATGACGAGCGGGGGTACAAGTCGCTCCTGTCCGGCCCGGCCCCCGAGGTCCGCCGCTTCGCCTCCCGCAGCGAGGAGCGTGACTTCCTCGGGGGCAAGCTGAAGGAGTTACTCGGCGGTCGCTCCCCGGAGGAGATCTGCGTCGTCGCCCGGACGAACAAGATCCTGAAGGAGGACTACCAGCCGGTCCTCGGCGACCTCGGCATCCCGCACACCCTGCTGGGCCGCAACCGGGAGGGGCCGGGGGTCCGGCTCGCCACCATGCACCGGGTCAAGGGGCTGGAGTTCCCGGTCATGGTCTTGGCCGGGATCAACGCCCCCGTGATGCCGCTCCGCTTGGCGTCGGTCGAAGGCGACCCGACCGCCAAGGCTGACCACGACGAGCGGGAGCGCTCCCTGCTGTTCGTCGCCGCCACCCGAGCCCGTGACCTGCTGATCGTCACCTCGTGGGGGAATCCGAGCCCGTTCCTGCCCGGCGAAGGAGGCGGCGGATGACTCAACTCGATGGCCTGAGAGCGGTGGCCAACGAAGTCAGCCTCCTCGTGAAGCGGTTGCCCTCCTCCGTCGTGGAGTCGTTGGCCGAGACCCTCTCCGGGGCCGACTTGGGGGATTGGCCGAGCGCCCTCGGCAGGGCGGTCGGGGGGATCGCCCACCCGCACCACCGGAGCCACGTGGTCGGGTTTCTGGACAACTGCCGCAGGTCCGCTGGCGATCTGACCCCCCAAGCGGTCGCCGCCGCCCTGCTGACCGCTGCCGTCAGCGAGCAGGGCCACCGGGAGCGCCAGTCCGTCGAACTCGTCTGGACCGGCCCGGACATGGGCGTGGTCCCCCTCCGTCGAACCGAGCAGGTCATGCTTCAGGTGATCGAGAACGCCACGAAGCGGCTCACGGTGGTCAGCTACGCCGTTTACAACATCCCCCGCATCTGCGAAGCCCTGCTCCGGGCCGCTGCCCGTGGCGTGGCGATCAGGGTGGTCGTGGAGAGCCCCGACCGGCTCGAAGGCCAGAACACGTACAGCACCCTCGCCGCCCTCGGGCCGTCCGTGGCGATGCAGTGCGGCGTCTACCTCTGGCCGCTGGCGCACCGGGCCACGGACGACAGCGGTAAGCCGGGCATCCTTCACGTCAAGTGTGCCGTGGCCGATGGCCGCTGGCTGTTCCTGTCGAGTGCGAACCTGACCGAGTACGCCTTCACGCTGAACATGGAACTCGGGCTGCTGATCTGTGGAGGAGACCTCCCGAACCAAGTCGAGGCCCATTTCGACCGCATGATCCAGACGGGTGTGCTGGCAAAGCCTTGAGCGGCGGGATCAGCTTGCTTGATCCAAGGGATAGTCGAACACCATGAATACACAAGTTGTACTCCTTCTCGGCGTGGGCTTGCTCCTGCCGGTCCCAGCCCAAGCCCAGTCACCCGTCTCGTTCGAGCAGAAGGGCACCAGCCTCCAGATCCAGATCGACGGCAAGCCGTTCGCCACCTACGTCTGGCAGGATCGGAACGTCCTGCGCCCCTACTTCTCCCACGTCCACGCCCCCAACGGCAAGCAAGTCACCCGCACCCACCCGCCCGTCGAGGGCAAGGACGCCACCGACCACGCCGCCATGCACCCCGGACTCTGGCTCGCCTTCGGCGACCTCGGCGGGGCCGACTTCTGGCGCAATAAGGCCACCGTCAAGCACTTCGGGTTCGTCGAGAAGCCGAAGGCCACTAAGGGTGGCGGCAGCTTTGCCGTCAAGAACCGGTACGTATCGGGCGAGAAGACCGTCTGCGAGGAGGTCTGCCGGATCACCATCAGCGTGCGTCCGTGCGGCTACCTGATCGACTGGACCTCCGGAGTTCACCGGGGCCGAGGACTTCGCCTTCGGCGATCAGGAAGAGATGGGCCTCGGCATCCGACTCGCCACGCCGCTCACGGTCAAGAACGGCGGACAGATCCTCACCAGCGACGGTAAGAGGAACGAAAAACAGGTCTGGGGCAAGCAGGCCGTCTGGTGCGACTACTCAGGCGAGATCGACGGCCAGCCCGTGGGCGTCACCCTGATGCCGGACCCGAAGAACTTCCAGTGCTCGTGGTTCCACGCCCGAGACTACGGCGTGCTCGTCGCCAACCCGTTCGGCCAGAACGCCTTCACCAAGGGCGAGAAGTGCAAGGTGGTCGTGCGGAAGGGGGAGACGTTCCGTCTGCGGTTCGGCGTCCTCGTCCATTCGGGCAAGGTCGATGTCGCTGCCGCCTACAAGGACTGGCTCGCCGCCCACCCGTGGGTCGAGGTGTCGAAGGACAAGAAGGGGTTCGTGCTGCGACCGTCAGAGAAGCCGTTCGTCCCGTGGGGCTTCAACTACGACCACGACGAGAAAGGACGGCTGATCGAAGACTACTGGGAGTCCGAGTGGCCCAAGGTCGAGGCCGACTTCGCCCAGATGAGGAAGCTCGGGGCGAACGTCGTCCGGGTCCACCTGCAACTGGGCAAGTTCATGGACGGCCCCGACAAGCCCAACGCCAAGGCGCTCGACCGGCTGGCGAAGCTGGTCCGGCTGGCCGAGACGACCGGCCTGTACCTGAACCTGACGGGCCTCGGCTGTTACCACAAGAAGGACGTTCCGGCGTGGTACGACAGGCTCACCGAGAAGGACCGCTGGGACGTGCAGGCCCGCTTCTGGGAGGCGGTGGCGGGGCGGTGCGCCGACAGCCCGGCCATCTTCTGCTACGACCTGATGAACGAGCCCGTCGTCCCCGGTGGACGCCGCAAGGACGGCGACTGGCTCGGCCCGCCGTTCGCCGGGAAGCACTTCGTCCAGTTCGTCACGCTGGACCAGAATGACCGGCCCCGCCCCGACATCGCCCGGCAGTGGGTCGAGCACCTCGTCGCCGCCCTCCCTAAGGCGGACAAGCGGCACCTCGTCACCGTGGGCCTCGTGGACTGGAGCCTCGACCGCAAAGGGCTGACCTCGGGGTTCGTGCCGGACAAGGTGACGGACAAGCTCGACTTCGTGTCGGTCCACCTCTACCCCGAGGCCGGTAAACTTGACGAGGCGGCGAAGACGCTCAAGGGCTTCTCAGTCAGCAAGCCGGTGGTCGTGGAAGAGACGTTCCCGCTCAAGTGCTCGCCGAAGGAACTCGACGAGTTCATCGGGCGGGCCGGGCCGGACGCAGCCGGGTGGGTCAGCTTCTACTGGGGCAAGCCGCCCGAGGAGCTTCGCCGCTCGAAGGAGATCGGGGACGCCATCCTCCTGCAATGGCTGGACCTGTTCGAGCGGCGAGCCAAGACGATCACGAAGTAGTCGCCGAGTGGAAGAAGGTGGCAAGCGATGACGAGGAAGAAGAGCGACACGCCCGGCGACAGCTACCCGCTCAAGCTGACCCAGCAGCAGCGGGGGTCGCTGCTGCACTGCACCCGCCTGAAGCGGTCTATCAAGCAGAAGGTCGAGCGAGCCGGTGAAGGGGTGCAGACCGTCCTTGTCACCCGCAAGGAACTCGACCACCTCAACGACGAGATCGGCCAAGCCGCCCTGTACGCCACCGGCCCGGACAAGAAACGGCTCCTCGCCGTGCTGCGAAAGGTGTCCGAGTTGTTCGAGGCCGTCGAGGACGCCACATCGCTGGCCGTGACCCGAGCCGCCACTCGACGCCCCGCCCAGACCTCGGACCTGCTCTTCCAATTCAAGATCACCTTGCTGGACATCAAGCCTGCGATCTGGCGGCGGATTCAAGTACCGGACTGCACGCTCGACGTGCTCCACCACAACATCCAAGCGGCCTTCGGGTGGTGGAACTACCACCTGCACCAGTTCGAGGTCGGCGGCGTGCGGTACGGCCCGCCCGAGCCCGAGGGGATGGAGTTCGGGCTGGAGACGGAGGACGAGACCGGGGCGTGGCTGAGCGACCTGCTGCCGAAGTCGAAGCGGAAGGCCCGCTGGGTGTACGAGTACGACTTCGGCGACGGATGGCGGCATGAGGTTCTGTTCGAGGGGTTCACGGCTCCCGAGCCGAAGGCGAAGTACCCACAGTGCGTGGAAGGGGCGAGGGCCTGCCCGCCCGAGGATTGCGGCGGTCCTTGGGGCTACGTGGACTACCTCTCAGCGATCACGGACCCCGAGCACGAGCAGCACGAGGAGATGCTGGAGTGGCGAGGCCCGTTCGACCCCGAAGAGTTCGACCCGAAAAAGGCGACGACGGAGATGCGGAAGGTGAGGTGAGCCGTGGTCAAGAAATCCACACCAACGAACCCGTTCGCTGGCCGTTGGCGGATCACGTCGATGGAGCAGTGGGATCAGGACTTCATCGACGAGGAGGAGGAAGGCTACTTCGAGTTCGACGACAAGGGCGGCGGCGAGTTCCATTTCGGTTATGTCCACGGGAGCATGGACTGCCGCCTGACGACCCGAGAGGGCGAGCCCGCCGTCGAATGGACGTGGGACGGCAACGACGAGATGGACCCGGCCCAAGGTCGGGGCTGGGCCGTCGTGAGAGGCGACGAACTGCACGGGAAAACCTTCTTCCACCAAGGCGACGACTCCGGGTTCGTGGCGAAGCGGGTGGCCGGGAAGAAGCCCGGCAAGAAGCGGAAATGAGCAGCACATGGCGAAAGACCAGTCCCAACTCAAGCTGGGGAAGAGTGCGGCCTTCGTCAAAACGAGGCTCAAGCAGTTGAAGCAGGAGGACGACGCTTGAGAGGCCGACTTCCGGGCGCTGCCCAAACCGCACGGGCAAGCCGAAACGCACTATTTGGGACTGGTCGTTGCGCTGCCGGAGGGCAACCCGCTGGTCTGTATGCCGGTGGAGTACACCCCGAACGTCAACGATCTGGCCGACCTGCTGGCGGACGCCATGCGCCGACCGATGACGGCTGACGCCCACCGGCCTCGGCGGATTGCGTTCTGTGCCAACCCCCGGTGGGACGAGTTGTTTCCCCACCTGAAGCAACTCGGCATCGAGGTCTCGATCCAGAATGAGTTGCCGCACGTGGAGACCGTCTTCGGGGACTTCCTCCGCCAGATGCGGCGGGCGAGGTCCAGCCCGCTGATCCTGCGGACGCCATCCCCGACCGACGTGGAGAAGTCGTTCCCGGCCATCGCCAAGTGGGTCCGGGGGTACGGCCACATCGAGATCGGCGACCAGCAGGGCTTCGGGTTCATCGTCCGGGCCATCGACTACGGCGGTGTCGTGTTCGAGGACGACAAGCCCGGCAAGCTGGCCGAGGCGATGGCGGCTTTGGAGAAGGGGCTGGCCGAGTATTTCGAGAGCGAGGGGATCGGGTGACGCCAAGAAGGTATTGACCCGTGCGGGCCGTCATTGGTGTGGAGATTCACTTTCCCTTGCTGAGTGGGCTTACCTGCTCCAGCCATTCCTGCTGTAAGGCGACCGGCTGGCCGAGTGAGATGCGCAACTCCCCTCTCGGGCCTTCCCACAGTGTGCTCATTGCGATAGGGCACCCGGTCGGCGTGCTGTAAACGAGGTTTCCCCAATCATCCACAGTGCTTTCGAGGCCGATCAAACGGTCCCAGCGTCGCTTCGCCCCATCAAGCGACTCGGGCTCTGTACGAGGTCTTGATTCGGGATTGCCACTGTTGGTTGTGCTCATCACTCGCATCCTTGCTTGAAAAATGTCACAGGATAGAACACCCGCCCGGTCCTGTGACCGGGCGGGCGAGCCAAGCACTCGTGGTTCGCAGCCAGTGATGTTGCCGTGCTTGCGGGCACATCCCTTTAGCCTCCGCTGGCTGGACCGGAGGAGTCTTCTTTGACAGGGACGATCATAGCGCTTCTCCCAGAATTGCGCAATAGCAACACCGTCTCCCAAACATGTCCGTGCTACCTCACCCGAGGTACTCCCCAACGTCACGCCACTCCAGCTTCGGGTGGACTCCCAAGTTTACGAAGTCCTCCTTCATGACCGCCACGACCAGATCGCAATCCGTTTTTCGGGCCAAAAGTGCGTCGTGGATCGTGGTGACGAACATCTCCTTCCGCTTCCTTCTCAGGCGCTCGCACACCCCGTCGATGACAAACCGCCGCTCGGCCTCCTGCATCAGTCGGGCCAGACGCTTGTGGTCCTTCTCCTTGGCCTTCCTGACGAACGCCGCCACCGCCGGGAACTCCCGCTCGAACACTGCCTTGGCGCTCGATCTGTACCCGTTCTTGACGTAAAGGAACGTGACCATCTCCAACTTGGCCGACTCCCGCAAGACGCCCAGCCGGTGGGCGAGATGGTCGTAGATCTCACCGGCCTCGCACAACTGCAAGTAACGCCGGTCCTCGACGCCCTTCCGTTTGGCCGCAAGCCCGAGGAACAACGGTTGGCTGTTCTTGATGTCCGTCTCGCCCAGCGTGTCCGGCTCCCCGTCCACCCGCAGGAGGGCACGCAGCGGCTTGTACATGTTGCTGACGTTCGTGTGGACCCGGCCCGAGAAGTCGTCCTGCGTGAGCCGCAACTCCCCGTCGAGGATCGTGCGGAGGTGAGCCTCGTAGTAGTGCCGGTGCGGGTGCGTTCCGAATCGGCGCTGGAACTCGCCCATGTCCACCGACAGCCGGTCAAGTTGGGCTCGGAGGTGCGCCATCACCGGGCGGGCCAGATGCTTCCGCTCGACGGCCCTGAGTCGCTTCGCCAAAAGTTTGTGCTCGAAAGTTCGGAGCCGGTGGGTCTGCTCCCGGTAGGGCGAGGCGGTCCAGTACCCGTAGGACCGCTCCCTCGGCGTGTACCCTGCCGTCCGCTGGACCAGACCCAACCGCTCGCACCACCGCCAGACCTCGGGCCAGTGGGGGATGTTGTCTTTGAGGTGGTCGTACATCAGGTTGATCGGTTCGTCCCACGGGAGCCTCTGCTCCAGATGCTTCCAGTACAGGAGCCCCAAGAACCACCAGATCTGTTCCTTGACCGGGCAGTTGTGGGGGAGGATAAGACCTTCCGGCACGTAGGCCCTGACGCTAATAACCGTTCGTGTCGGCTCGTTGTCTTCTGTTGTAGAATCGGCCTTGTTTTCTGGGGTTTCCGACGCTTTTTGCGTCATTAAGGAACCCTCCTCCGGGGTTCCTTTATCTTCCTCCACCGGTTGGCTCAAAGAACCGCTTTTCGCCTTCTTATGTTTCAGAACTGTCTGGTCTACTGTGTAGACCTCGTACCACCTGACAGCGATCACAAGGTACTTCTCATCATCGCCCACGACAGGGTGAATCCACGCACCATCCACTTTCTTTACATGTCCGGTCTCTTTGACCACGATCCCAGACGTGGGTGCGTTATCAACGACTTGTCTGCCTAGCCGACGCCAAGCGGAACGGGATCGCATCCCGGCTGCAACTGCGTCCGCATCCCTGCCGAATGCGACCACCTCCAGTCCTCCGTAGAGTTTTGCCTTCATGCCGTCGCTTCTTTCGCCACCGACTCGCACAGTTTGCTGATAACCCCTTGTTGATAAGCGAGGTTGAGCAGCCTCGTAACCACCTTGGCGTTGCGCCGATACGCCGCCCTGACGACGAGTGAGCCGTCACAGCTAACCACGTCTTGCGGGGACGCTTCGTCAACCCGAAACGGGCCGGACAAGGGTGGCGGCTCGACCAGTTCCTCGGGAAGTTCGTTGAGCAACTTGCGCCCGGCTTCCAAGAACCGCTGCACGGTTTTCTGCGCTTCCCAAACCCAATGATACCCGGACTGGCCGCTGGGGGCGGTTTCGCAGTAGCCGCCACGGTGGGCGTTGTCCGTGGGCTTCTTGGTTTTCGGGTCACGCAGCCCGACCTCGACCAACCACCGCCCGACCTCGTGACTGGTGGCCCCGAACAAGGTGCCAAGCTGCGTCTGGGTCAAATACTTGTACCTGATCTTCACTTTCTTCCTTCCGGCTCGCTCACGCTGCTCGGGGTCGTGATTTCGACCCCAAAGTGACAGGCGATCCGTTGTACGTCCTCTTCGGAAAAGCACCGTTTGTTGGCGATGCGGCACGACGCATCCGGCAGTGCGCCGGTCGAGATCGCATAGGCGATCTGATAACCTTGCACTCCTAACAGTCGGGCCACGTCACCCAAGGCATAGAACTTGTCCATGATTACCTCCTGCGGGTATCTATGCCGCAGCCTGCGATTTTTCCGTGACCACGAGGAGAAACCTGCGACACGCCGCTGATGTCGAAGTGCAAGGGAAGCAGGTCAGGTCAGGGTGCCTGTTTTGGGGGAGCGGGGGTGTAACGCTCGCCCCTCCTACCACTTGTTTTCAAGGCATTTCCGATGCGTCATTCTTCGTGCCGCTGGTCTGCATACAACGTGGCCGTCTCCAGCCTTCAGCCCTCGGTATTAGCCCACTTGCCGGGCCGGATGTTTCGGCCTTGGGCGGTGTGCTTCGGTCTTCACAACTTCGTCGCCAACGTCCGGGTGGAACAGGTGGAGTCTGGGGTCGCCCTGATAACCGTGTTCCCAGACAAACCATGCGAAGTTCATAACGCCCCCCTTCTTCGGGCCTGACCAGCCATGCGGGTAGAGCGAGACCCTGCTCGAAAAGACGTAGACCGCCTTCAGTGGGGTCAACGTGAGTAGCTCGTACCGAGTTCGGGCCGTCAGGAAGGTTAGCGGCAGGAGCATCGCCACCTTGTCGGTCGTCTTGGCCAGTGCCGTTTGGACGAACTCCTTGGCGTAGTCGTAATCCGGGTTGGTCACGATGCTCTCGGCGGTGCGGTCGCTCTGGAAGAAGTCCTCGACCTCGCCGTAGCCCCGGTCCACGATGTCGGACGAGACGACCTCATACCCCTCTTTGATGAGCACCTCGGAAATGGCACCATCACCACAGGCGCACTCCCATACAAGCGAGCCGAACTCCTCCACCTCCAGCAGCGCCTCGGTCACGTACCGAGGGGTCGGGTAGAAGTTGTAGCTGTCGCCGTCCCGTCCTGCCGGAACGGGCTCCGTTTCGTCGTCGGCATCATCGAGCCGTCCTTCATCGGAGCCGCTGGGCACGACTACCGGCGGGTCCACGTCTCGCTGGTTGACCGGATGAAAGCCGGACAGGACAGGTTGTTCACCCTCGGGCTCAACCTTCAGTTCGTCTGATGCTTCCGAGGTCGGTTCGGCGGGGCGGTCCTCGACCCCTTCCTGCTCCTGCTGCTTGATCCGCACGATCTCGGCGGCGGTCCAGTCCTTCTTCACAGCCAGTAGGGTGCGCTGCATCTCCCTGTCTAACGAGGCAAGCTCGGCGGCTGCTGAGACCGATATTTCCAAGTCGTCCATCGCCTTGACCAGTTCGGGCACGCCCTTCCTGACGACATCTTTGGCCCGGTTGTAGGCGTCCCGGTTCTTCAGCCCGGCCCGCTTCGCAGCCTGATCGACTGTCAGCAGTTCAAGAGTGCAATTGCCCTCATGCAGCGGCTTCCGCTTTCCGCCGTGCTTGTACCCCCGCAGGAAGTCCACGATCTCGACCTTCTCACTGATCGTGAAGTCCTTCCTGAGCACGTTCTCGTCGATCTGAGCCAGTTCGACCGACCTCGGGTCCACGATCCGGGCCGGGATCGTGTCCCGCTTGAGCACGTCCCGGTAGGCCCGGAGGCGGCGCTCGCCGTAGACCAACCGCAGTTTTTCCGTCACGCCGATGGGCTGGAGCAGTTCGCACTGCTCGATTTGGCGGGCGAGGTCTTCCACGTTGCCGTGGTCCCTGCGGAACCGCCGCCCGATCTGGATGTCTCTGATCGCCACCTCGATGATCTCGTCGTTCATGGTTGGTCCTCCTTCGATGTTGGGTTGTTGAGTTTGGTCTTCGTCACGCCGGCTTGGTGCTGGGCTGGAGCCGGGCAAACAGCCGCCGCACGGACACATCGCAGAAGTGCCGGTCCCACTCGACGCCGGTGACGTGATCCCACCCCGCCAGAAGACCGCCGAGCATCTCCGAGCCGCTGCCTGAGAACGGCACCAGCAACCGCCTCGGGGTCGGGCGCTCGGGCGGCAGGATGAGCAGTGCGAGGTACTCGCACAGGGCCAGCGGCTTGACCGTGGGGTGGTCGTTCCCGGCCCGCTCCGACCTCGACGCCTTGGCGACGTAGAAGAAGCGGGAGGCACTGCCCTCGTCGTCGTACCCGGCGACGGCGGTGAGTCGGGACCGGAAGCGGCCCAGCGTCCTGCCGTTGCCGACGTTGCTGTTGGCAAGGCGGCGCTTGCTTCGCCGGGAGCGGGTCCGACCGCTCTGCCGGTCGAGAAGTTCGGCGGCGGCTTCGTCGAGGACGAGGTTGGCTGGGAAGCGGCCCCTGTCGATCAGTTCAACGGAATGGCCGTTGCGTGCCCAGTTGATCCGGTCCTCCGAACCGTCCTCGTTGCGAGGGTAGGGAGCCTGATGACTTCGCTTCGTACCGCCGCTCGTGCCGATCCTGCACTCGTCGATATTCAGCCCGCCGCAGCCGTGCTTGAAGACGTTCTTGGCGAAAGACCCTTGCCGTGGCTTCATCGCCAAGATGACCGGCTCGACCGCTGGCTTGAGGCCCGTGCCGTACCCAATCCAGTCCCCGGTCTCCTCGCCCAGCCTCTCCAGCGCCTTGCCGATGTTCAGCGATTTTGGGAAGCCTTCGCCGTGAACCCAGTACACCTTGTCCCGCAGTTCCCACCCTGCGTCCTCGATGTTGCAGGCGAGCCGGTGCTCCGTCTTCGGCCCGCCGAACGCCAGCAGGTGCGCCCCCGGCTTGCAGGCCCGGAGAAGCTGAGACCATACATCGACGGACGGGATCGCTGCGTCCCAATGGTGCCGCATGAACCGGAGGCCGTAAGGCGGGTCGCAGAGAACCCCGTCGTACAGTTCCGGGCCGGGATCGGCGAGAAAGTCCATCACGTCCCGGTGGTGCAGGGTCCAGCCCCGGCCCACGAAGCGGTGGCGGCTGCGGGTGGCCTCCCCTTGATCCTTCCGGGCGTTTTCGATCCTGAGCGTGTCGGCGGTCTCGTGCGGTCGTGACATCTGAACCATGTCGGCTCTCCTGCGTGGCAACGTGCGCAGACCTTCGGCGGCGACCGGGCGTGCCGGGAGGTTCGCTCAGTGCGCACGCTGAGCGGCCCGGCACGCCGGTCGTGAAGAACGTCGTTCAACACCAAGTGCTAGGGGGACTCCCCGCAGGGTCGTGGTCTCGACAAGCACGCCGAGGCCACGCCAGAGGAGTTTGCGACATGCGGCCTCGGGCGTCAGAGCAGCCTGACCCCGAGGCCGAGCTTCCAGCCGTTGGGCCGGTCGAGTCGCACATCACTGTACGCAGGCCGAAAGGCCCGGTAAAGCAAGCGGGTAGTTGCGACCGGTTCAGCCAATGGTCAAGCCGTCCTCGGGAGCTTCTTCTGCCCGAGCTTGTCGAAGTACTTCATCGGCACGTCGAAGAGCAGGTGGTGGGGATCGGTGAGCAGGGAGAGGTCGGTCTCCCGCACCCAAGCGAACTCGGGGATGAACACCAAGATCCGGCGGTGCTCCTCGCACCGCCGCATCCGCCTGTGATAGTGCGGCATGGAGAAGGTCACGGGGAACTTGAAGTCGCCCAGCGCCGAGAGGTCCAGCTTGGGGTCGATCTGCCGGTTGAAGTTCCACCGTCCGGCGTTCTTCTGCGCCTCGACGAGTTGCCGCTTGGTGACAAGCCGGACGAACTGCGTGTTCGAGGTCGAGGTGCGGGTGATCTTGGTCGCCATGTGCGTGTGGTCCTCCTCTTGAACGTGGCCGGAAGAGCGACAAGCCGCCCTCACCGGAGGGGGCGGCTCTTCCCGTATGGCTTTGCAGCCGGTGTCTGCTAGATGCCGTTTTCGTACTGTAATCCGCACTGTCGTACTGCCTATTCGTACTGTCGTATTGTGAAACGTACTGCGATGAACGACTCCAAGAAGTGGGTGACGGTCCAGATCTGGCGGCGGAAGCGGAAGAGGGGGACGACCTACGCCCTCCGCTATGGCGACCCGAAGCGGCCCAAGACGGTCGGGCTTGGGCGCTGCACAGAGGAGTACGCCGAGTTCCGGCGAGCGCAGCTTGAGGAGGAACTGAACGCCCAGCCCCCGGAGGTGAAAGCCGCCGAGACGGTCAGGGGGCGTGTCCGACTATTGCAGGTGACGATGGCACTGCGGCAGGCCGGGTTCGGCGAGGATGACGTGCGGGCGATCCTTGAGATCGTGAAGCCGCACTTGCAGCGCTGACGGGAGCTACGTTCGGGGGCAACTCGCACTTGCCTCTGACCACTCCGAGGGCCGCTTTCCCTCGGCCTTTAACCGCAGATTTTTACAAGAGTTATGCTGCAAGAAGCAGGTAGACAATGTGCGGCTCCCAGTCAGCGACACCGGCCAAGAAAAGTTCAACTGGGGTTCTGAACTCTCGACTTTTCAAGATATATACTTTTCAAATCCTGCGCTTTTTTCAGGTTTTCTTCCGCTAGGAGACCTTGACAAAAATCGCATGCCGCAAGCAGGGTACGAGACTGGGATTGCTATGCGTGCCCAGCCCCGTCCAGCCCCTGCCATGAAATCGTTTTGCTACCTCTCAGCGGCCGCGTACCAGCTTGGCGAATGCTTCGCACAACAGGGGGGCCGTCTCCGGGCCCAGGCTGTTGATCTCGCCGTAGGGGGCTTTCTTCAGGCCGTAGGCAAAAGGCGGCTTTTCATCCCACTGCCGTTTGGACAAAATATAACCGAGTTCGTCATTGGCCAAACCAATCAGCATGCGATACGGTCCGGGCATCTGCTGATAGATGCCTGGTTCCCGCGGTGCCTCCGGAAAATCGACGCCCTCCTCGGCCTTTTCGGGCACTTTGTCCAGCACCAGCTCGGGATAAATCTCGCCGGGAATGCAGGCGACGCTCAGCTCCCCCAGTTGCACATAGCTGATTTCGGTTTGAACCGCCAAGCGGTCCTTGACGTTGTCTTCCTTGAGCGGTTCGGCTTTTTCCGTCGTGCCCTGCCAGCGAAACGCTTCGCGTTTTAACACACCCAGTTGTCTGCCCACCGCGTACAGTTTGTTGTCCATCGGCAGATAGAGCATTTGCCGACGAACCGTAAACGGCGTGAGGCTCAGCTTCTTGGCCTTGAGCAGCGAGCGCTCGACAGCCTCGGCCAAGAGTTCGCCGTAGCGTGCGGTTTTTTCAAAGGTGCCGTCTTTGAGCAATTCGCCTTTGCTGTTTTTGATCGGCACGACCAAAGAAGTAAGCAAGCCCCCCACGGTGCCCGTCAGATACACCACGGGGCAGTGCTGCGTTTTCCGCAACTGCGTCACCGTGTAGCCGACATAATCGGCACTGACCAGGGTGTTTTTGTCGTCGAGAGTTTCGGGATGGCAATTCCATTGCACGATCAGCCCAGCATGTTTGCCGGTCGTATCCCGCAAGCGGAGGGTGACAAGTTCGTCGCACAGCACGATCGGTTTGCGGGCGTCGTGGAGCAGATGCGGCACGCGGATCAGGCCGATCTCGGCCTGGACGAGTTGGCGTTTTTTGTCGGCCAAGGTGATGGCCTGCAAGATATTTTTTTCCACCAGGGCGAGGTAGTCTGGATCGACCCCGTTGGTCAGGGCGTTGGGTCCCCAAAGGCCCATGGTGTCGGGGCCTTCGTGATTGTGCGTGCTACTGATGATCACATGATCGAACCCTTTGGTTGCTTCGCGCACACGCCGACACGACTCCCAGAATAATCCGATCAGATCGACACTAACGATAGCAATTTTCTGCTTGCCATCGCTCAGCACCGTGGCCCGAGCATAAAGCGGGTCCGCCACGCCGGTGGCCTTGCGTCCCTTACCAAAACCAGCCAACCAGACGGGTTTGTGTTTGGGTCCAACCGCTGGCGTGATATCGACCTCGGCGAAGCCGGCTTGCAAGGTTGCATCGGCCTGAGCTGGCTGGGCTTGGGGGGAAAAACAAACGGCCAACAAGGCACACAGTGCGGCCACTGCCTGAGCGCGAACCAAAAAAGGAGGCATAGCAAAACAATCCTCACAGCGGGAGAGAAAAAAGCCGTTACAGCCGAACTCAGGGAGACGCGGCAGGGATCACCTCGGTCCGCAGCCGGACTTGGCCCAAGGTGAGTGGAGGGGTCAGGCCCATCGGAGCCATCCGCAGGGCCAAAAACGGGTATAAGCCCCCGGAGCGGCCCCAACGCCGTCTGAGATCCCACCACACCTCGGAACCCGTCAGCCCCGAGGGCAGAAAGACTTTTACCGTTTTACCATCCCGCAGGACTTCAGCCGGACGCGGCGCGCGATCGTGATCTTCGCGTCTCTTAAGTTCATAGAGTTGCATAGTATGAGAGATGGCCTTGTTCGCATAGCGTAGGAGCACATCGCCGACCTTTAGATCGGTAGGGTCGGGTCGGTCCTGGGCAGAAGGTCCGGCCTCTTCGGCAGCGCGTTCGACGACCACACGCGTTTGCACCGGGTTGCCGGCGGCATCGAAAAATCGCCAATCGGTTAGATGGCCGCTCAGATCATAAGAAAACCGTGCCTCGGCATAGCCAGCCGGTCCGAGCATGGGCCGGTCCTGGGTGTCGAAATACGATTCACTGGTGCGGTTGCCTTGGCGGTCATAGCTAATGCGCACCCGACTGATATTGCCCGGGCCTGCAATCCGCCCCTCCGGGCCGTACAGGACATACTCCAGGGGGCGACCTTCTTCATCGTGAAGGGCCGTCAGGCGGGCGACGCCGATGTCTTTAGCCAGCTTGCCATCCGGACCGTACAGGGCAGCCTCGGTGAGGTTGCCTTGCTCATCATAGGCGAGCGTGAGGCGGCCTCGCGTGATCAGACCCCGCAAGGCCCGGGTGGGGGGCAAAATGTTGCCGTCACGGCCGCGGTGGATCAGCTCGACCGCATTGCCGCGCTCGTCGTAACGGCACGAGACACTAGCGACGCCCGGGGGCAAAGGGAGTTCGCCCTCACGGTTCCACAGCACCGCAGGCAGGGGCAAGTTCCAGGAATCGTTCGGATCGCCCGTGAGGTTCAGGGCACGGATTTGGATGTTGTTGCCCGCTTCATCCCAAATGTACTCCAACTGAGCCGGACCCTCCCGGCTTGTCGCACCGAATGAAACGCGGGGGACGCTAGGCTGGCCCTGGGTGTCCAAAAACAGCACACGGGCACGCTGACCGCGATCCGTGTAAGTGGTTCGCACCTCATGCACTCCAAACCAGGAAAGCGTAGGCTCCCCCTGCGCCGTGAAATAGCTTTCACAGGTCACGTTGCCGTTTTCGTCATGTTGTCGGCGAATCAGCGGTGCAGGGAGCAGCCCGCGCCAGTCGCGAGCTGGGAAGAGGGCCGCCCCGGGCGGAGTCGGCTCCAAGTCCGCGGCCAGAGTCTCAACTTCCTGGCCTTCGTCATCAAAAACGCGTGTCAGCTGCGTGCATCCCAACAGGCGATGCCGCGTCGGCTTACCCAGCGGCCCGATGTAATGCTCCGTGCAACGCTTGCCGTCCTCGCTGTGGTGAAACTCGGTTTGTGCGATGCCGTACCAATCCCCCACCAAGTTGCCGAACCGATCCCGGTAGGTCAAGCGAGTCAGACGCCCCAGCGTGTCATACTCGCGCTGTTCGATCGCATAGCCTTCGCGGCGGCGGGTGGGCTGACCGTCCAAACCAAAGGTACGCACCTCGATGGTGTTGCCATCGGGGTCATAGCGGTTGGTTTTGCGGGCAAAGCCCTCCGGCCCCAGCACCGGCAAGGCATCCTGACCGATGTAGAGCGTCTCCAGGCGATGGCCCTGAGAATCGTAGCGACGTACCTCGCGGGCGTAGCCATCGGGATGCAGCACCGCTTGATCTTCCGCACCTAAAAAACTGATCCCCGTCACAAAGCCGTTCTCGTCATGATCGTGACGTTGGCCAAAGATACCGTTGCGATCGGCCCGCGGTTTGCCATTGGCATTTAGATAACGTAATTCTTTGACCAATCCCTCTTCGGAAAACACAAACGAGACATACGCCGCCCCGGAGCCGGTTCGCGGCCGGGGGAAACCGCGTTTGTCGGTGTAATGGCCCGTGGTACGCGTGGTGTAGCGGAAGGTCCACAACACCTGCCCAGTGCAGTCCAGGGCGGTTTCTCGCAGCAGTTGACCCGAGTCATCATACTGGTATTCCCAGCGGACCTCGCGGCGAAACGTCAGATCTCCATCGCCCCGTTCCAGGTACGTCGAGAAGGAGTGGCGATTGGTCGGCCGACCAAACCGATCGACCGCTTCGACTTTCTCCACCCGTTTACCCCGAAAATGCAGCCGAAAACTCAACTCCCGCCGCCCCACCTGCTCGGGTTCGAGGCGGTAGATCCCCTGGGGGATGCCGAAACGGCGAATCACAGCGCTGTAATATTTCACCTGCGGCCCCTCGGCGACGACGGCGGCTCGACTGCCCACCAACCGCAAAGTGGCAAGGGCCAGGAGGAGACAAAGGCAAGCCAGGAGGGCTAAGCTCAGGCTCAGCGAAGCGACCACCGGTTGGCGGCGGAGCCAGCGCGTCAAGCGACGCCAGCCCGGCTCGCGACGGGCCAGCACCGGTTGATCGAACAAAAACCGCTGTAGGTCGTCGGCTAAGGCACCAGCACTGGGGTAGCGGTCGGCCGGCTCACGGGCCATCGCCTTGAGGCAGATGGTGACCAGTTGCGGTGGTAGATTCGGTTGCAATCGTTCGGGCGGCAGGGGATCGCTGCCACGCACCCGATCGAGTATCTCCAATGGGTCGCTGCCTTGATACGGCGCTTTCCCCGTCAGGCATTCATACAACACGGCTCCTAACGCATAAATATCCACGGCCGTGGTCGCCTGGGCAGCGCGTCCCTCGGCCAACTCCGGGGCCATGTAGGCGGGAGTGCCCAGGATGACCCCCGTGTGCGTGACACCGGCTTGACCGTCGAGGCGTTTGGCGATGCCGAAATCGGTCAACTTGGGCAGGCCCAGCAAACGCACGACGGGCGAACCCAGCAGAGGCGGCTCGACCTGGCTGCACAGCAACACATTAGCCGGCTTGATGTCACGATGCAGGATGCCTGCTTGGTGGGCCACTTCCACCGCTTGGGCCAACATCGCCACCAACTCAGCGGCATAACGGGGCGGCAGAGGAGCATTTCCTAACGCTTGAGCCAGCGAGCCGCGATCCATGTATTCCAGGGCGAAAAAGGGCAGTCCCTGATGCTCGCCTACCTCGTAAATCCGCACAAGGTGCGGATGACTCACTCGGCCGATCGCCTGTGCCTCGGCTCGGAAGCGAACCAAATCGGTCGCCGAGGCATGACTGGCGGCCGAAAGCATCTTCAAGGCGACTAATTGTCCGCTAGCCCGATGCCGCGCCCGATAGATCACCCCCACACCGCCGCGACCGATTTCACTCAGCAGTTCATAGCCGGGTATTTCGGGTAAACCCTCGGCTGCAACCGAGCAGGTGGAGGCAGAGGAATCGGCGGGTGGAGCGGAACTCGTCGTCGCTGCCAAACGGGTCGTTGATTCCAACGGGCACACCATCGACGCAACCGCCCCACACTCCGGGCAGTGTTCCTCGCGCTCGTCCACATCGGGTTGGCCATTCGTCCTGAGTATCCAGCGATGGCCCTGGGGGCAGACCGAATTGCTAGCCATCATTGCATCCCCAGCAAAGATGAGGGAATGATGAATTTATTCTATCGAGTTTTCCCCGTGGATACAACTCGTTGTGGCTCAACAGACTCGTTTTTTCTTTTCGCCGGACCTACGCTTAGGAATCGACTCGTAACAAAAAAGACCCCGCAGCTCTGGCTGCGAGGTCTGAAGGCTCATTATCTCGCCGAGCGAAGGCGAGAGCAGGAGCACCTCTCCTTGTGCCTGTTTAGACGCTCAGCAGAAGAGCAATATTCAGCTCCTCTTGCTAAGCCAAACGCTGAGCCACGGCTTGGACGATCGCTTCTTCCTCGGGAAATTGTCCGGTTGCCAGTTTGGAGTACAACAATTCGTCGCCGGCGGTAATCTCAAAGCAGCCCCCCTTGGAGGGGATCAGCCGCAGTTCGCTGATTTGCATCTTAAAGCGTTCGAGCAGTTTGGCACTCAAACTGAGCGCCTTAGGCTCGTAGTTTCAGGCCGAGCAGTATTTGAGTTCGAGTTTCATGTTTGTCTCTCTGGGGTTCTTGCTAGGGAACTCTGGCTCTGGGCGATTGCACTAGAATTTTAGCGCCCGGTTCGTCGTGGGAGCAAAACGGATGAATGTGCCACCGACCATCATCATTCGCCACCGCAAGGAAATTCGCTCCAAGTGTACCATTTGGCCTCTACGCGGCCGGGCAGACATTCGTTTGATCCATTATCCACTGCGGCATTGGCCGGACCTCAGCGGCTATATTCGTCTGGCGGCCGAGGGACCACCGCTGACTGTAGCCGATGCACCGCGGGGCATCCTGCTGCTGGATGGCTCGTGGCGCTGGGCCGGCGTGATGCAAAAGCACGTCTTAGCCGTCGAACCGCGTTCCCTGAATGGTTGGCAGACGGCCTATCCACGCTCGTCCAAGTGGGCCAACGATCCAGACAATGGGTTAGCTTCCATCGAAGCGTTGTATGTGGCCTATCATTTGCTTGGCCGACCGACGGAGGGTCTGCTGGATCAGTATCACTGGGCCGAGGCTTTTTTGCTGGCCAACGGATTGCGACCGAGCACCTGCGAAGATCGAGCAGTTTCTCAAGCAGGGGGTTGATCGCCGGCCAGCTTCCGCTACACTTACACCACAAGCCGAAGTGGCGGAATGGCAGACGCGCTAGATTCAAAATCTTGTGTCCTTAACGGGCGTGTGGGTTCGAGTCCCACCTTCGGCATTGGCGAGGAGCGGATGGGGCTGGGATGGAGCGTTTGGGATTAATCTCGTTTGGGATTGATCTCACGGAGCAATCTGTACTGTAGCGGCAGAGCGAGGAACGAGTCGTCGTTGGTTGGCTTGCGAGGATCGGGGCGGTGCAATAAAATGTAGCTTGGATGCGGATTCACGGAGGCCCGACGAACATGGCGAGTCAAAAACCAGCGAAAAACGCGGTCGTAGCGTTCAAAGTGGAGAAGGAACTCGCCGAGTTGCTCGACAAGTTACCCAACAAAAGTGCGTTCATCCGCAAGGCCATCGAAGCGCAACTGGGTCGGGCCTGTCCCTTATGCCAAGGCAAAGGAGTCGTCCCTCGGGGCGTGCATGATCATTTCGCCCCATTGTTACAGAAATTAGCGCACCGTAGCTGTGATGGCTGCGGCAAAGATATTGTCTTGCCGCGTGATCCGGGCGAGTTGGACGATGCTTCACGGGCACGACTGGAGCAATTCTTCTTAGGGGGACCGCTGTATTGCGCCCCCTGCTACGAGAAAGCCCCCGAATGCAGCGATTGCGACTGGCACATTACCGCCGATCGCGTAGCCGAACACATCAAAAAAGCCCACGTCGACTAAGTCTCGTGCTGAAACGCTCTATTCGCCAACCGTGCAGGTGGTGTAGAATAACTCAAGAGTATTCTACCCACGGATGTCGAAGGTTGTGCGTTGGCCATGTTTGGCGATCATCCAGACACCGAGAACCTGCTGAACCAGGCCCGCGCGGGGCACGAGGGGGCCGTCGATCGCTTGCTCGATGTGCATCGCGAGCCGCTGCGCCGCCTGATCGGCATGCGTCTGGACCCCGCCTTGGCCGCCCGGCTGGATGCCTCGGACATCGTGCAGGAGGTGCTGCTGGAAGCCCACAAACGCCTCGCCGAATACCTACGTGATCCGAGCATGCCTTTTCGCCTGTGGTTGCGGCATCTAGCCCAGGACCACGTCATTGATGCGCATCGTCGCCATCGTCAAGCTCAGCGACGTAGCCTGGATCGCGAACAACCGCTGGTGCCTGCCGTGTTGGCCGATCATTCCTCGATGGAGTTGGCCGGGCAACTGCTCGATACCGAACGCACCCCAGCCTCGGAGGCCATCCAGCGCGAATTGCAACGCCGACTCGATTTGGCCATCGCCGATCTCGATGAGGATGACCGCGAGATCATCCTGATGCGGCATCGCGAACAGCTCTCCAACCAGCAGACTGCCCAAGCCCTGGGCCTGAGCGAGGCGGCCGCTTCGATGCGTTACTTGCGGGCGATTCGTCGGCTGCGTTCGATGCTGTTGCCCAACAGCGGATCAAGGGGTGACTCATGAGTCTGTCGGCCCTGGATCGCGAAGAGGTTCTCGCTCGGCTCTTAAATGAATTGACCGAGCAACACCGCTGCGGTCAGTCGCCCGACTGGAAACGCGTGGCCGCCGATTACCCCGATCTCGTGGGCGAATTGCGTGAATTGTGGGGAGCCGCTCAGGTCGCCGAAGAGTTCGCCCGCCCCCGGCCACTTCGGCCGGCCCGTGTGCCCCGGCGTGACGCGGTCGCGGCAGACGCTGCGTCCCCCGAACCTCCTTTGAAAGAATTTGGCGATTTTGAATTGTTGCAAAAGATCGGCCAGGGTGGCATGGGCGTGGTCTACAAGGCTCGGCAAAAAAGTCTGGGTCGCATCGTCGCCTTGAAGATGATCCTGCGTGGTCAACATGCCACCCCGGCCGATCTGGCTCGTTTTCAGATCGAAGCTCAGGCGGCGGCCCATCTAGAGCATCCCAACATCGTGCCGGTCTATGCAGCGGGGCAGCACGAAGGCCAAGCCTACTTCAGCATGCGTCTGGTCGAAGGCGAGACTCTGGCCGCGCATTTGGCCCGGGGGCCGATGCGGCCGCGTGATGCGGCCGCCCTGCTGGCCGAGATCGCCCGAGCGGTGCATTTCGCGCACGAGCGGGGCATTTTGCACCGCGATTTGAAGCCCTCGAATATTTTGCTGGACAATCAGGGCCGACCTCACATCACCGATTTTGGCCTGGCCAAACGCACCAGCACCGACCCCGAGGAGGGACAAGGAGCCTCCCTAACGCAGAGCGGCAACCTGGTGGGCACACCGGCTTACATCGCTCCGGAGATGGTGTCCAACCGCCGCGGACAGCCTAGTGCGGCCAGCGACATTTACTCGCTAGGCGTGATTCTTTACGAGATGATTACCGGCCGGCCGCCTTTCCAGGCCCCGACGCCCGTTGATACCTTGTTACTGGTGCTGGATCAAGATCCGGTGCGGCCCGGCGCGCTGAATCCCAAAGTCGATGCCGATCTTGAACTCATCTGCTTGAAGTGCATCCAGAAAGAACCCGAACTCCGCTACGCCGACGCCGCTGCTCTGGCGGCTGACCTGGAGGCCTATCTCCACGGCGAGCTACCCTCGGTGCGACGCACCCGGCTGGTGGATCTGGGCGGCTTCTTTAGCCGCATGTTTCGCGAGACGCACCATGCGGTGGTGCTGGAGAACTGGGGCCTGTTGTGGATGTGTCATGCGCTGAAGATCTTCTTGCAGTGCCTGGTGACGACGGCAATGGCCTGGAACGGCATCGACAATCCGCTGTGGTATTTGGGGCTGTGGGGCGGCGGGCTGATCGCCTGGGGCTTCATCTTTTGGAATCTGCGCAAGCAGGCCGGTCCCGTGCTGTTCATCGAACGGCAGGTGGCCCATGTGTGGGCGGGAGCGATCCTGGCGACCATTGGCGTATTTGTGCTGGAGATGCTCTTGGGCATTCATGTTTTGCAACTGGCACCGATGCTCGCCATCATCGCCGGCATGACCTTCGTCGCCAAGGCCGGCATGCTCAGCGGTCAGTTGTATTTGGCGGCCCTGGCGGAGTTTGCTACCTTCCCGTTGATGGCCCTGTTTCCGGATTACGGCATCCTGCTGTTTGGCACGGTGACGGCGATCTGTTTCTTGATCCCCGGCTACAAGTATCATCAACAGCGGTTGCAATCGCTAGCCCGCCAGCAGGAACGCGAGTTCCAACGTCAAGCTGCTTCGACGGCCTCGGCGTGAGGCGGGGCAGGCAAGAGGTTCTCTCTTAGCTGCTGCGGAAGCCGAACATCTTGTACCAATTGATAGGACCAGCAAGTCCACACGAGGAGTACGGCTCTGGAAAATCCCGCCGCCTCCGCCACAATAACCGCATGAAACCCACTCGCGAACAAGCGATCGCCTTGTGGCAGGCGGCTGTCAAGGCAGCCGACCCGTTCCAATTGTCCTATGAGGCGGCGGAGCGTTTGCGTGGTCAATACCCCGATCGGCGTTTCGTGGTGGTGGGCGGCGGCAAGGCGGCGGCCGCGATGGCGGCCGGCGTGGAAGCGGCTCTGGGAACGCGAGTGGTCGGGGTGGTCAACGTCCCTGCGGGCACCGCTCCACCGCAGCCGTTGCGGCAGATTCGCTTGGTCGAGGCCAGGCCCGCCGGCAGCAATCATCCCACCGAGGCTGGCGTCGCCGGTGTCGAGCAGATGCTCAGGCTGGTGGAGCAAGCCCAGCCGGGGGACATCGGCCTGTGCCTGCTCTCGGGGGGTGGCTCGGCCCTGTTACCGGCCCCGGCCACGGGGCTGACCCTGGCCGACAAGCAAGAGGTGACGCGACAGCTGCACGCTGCCGGCGCAACCATTAACGAGATGAATTGCGTGCGCAAACATCTGTCACGCATCAAGGGAGGACGCCTCGCCGAGGCTTTTGCTCGCAAGGGCTGCCGCCTGTGGGCCTTGATTCTCTCCGATGTGGTCGGCGATCCGCTGGATGTCATCGCCAGTGGCCCCACGGCCGCCGACCCGACCACCTGTGCCGAGGCCCTGGCGGTGCTGGATCGTTACGGCATCGCCGCTCCGGCAGTGCGACGTTATTTACAGCAAGGGCACGAGACCCCCAAAACGCTGCCGCCGGGCATTCACAACGAGATCATCGGCAACAATGCCCGCTCGCTGGCCGCTGCGGCCCGCCTTGCCAGCGAGTGGGGTTACCCGGTGCTGAATCTCGGCTCGTTCTGGGAGGGCGAGGCGCGGCAAGTAGCGACCGTGCTGGCCGGGCTGGTACGCAGCATCCGTCGCGATCACCTGCCCCTTGCCCCCCCTGTGTGTATCTTGGCCGGTGGCGAAACCACCGTGGCCCTCCCGGCCGATGCCGGCACAGGGGGCCGGAATCAGGAGTTGGCCTTGGCGGGGTTGTTGCGGTTAGCTGGTCAGCCGAATCTGGTCTGGCTTAGTGCCGGCACAGATGGCGAGGATGGCCCCACCGACGCCGCTGGTGCCCTTTTTGATGCCACGACGCCGGTGCAGGGGGCGAGCGAGGCGTTGGCGCGGCACGATGCGTATTCGTTTTGGCAGCGGGTCGGCGGGCTGTTGCAGACCGGCTTGACAGGTACCAACGTGATGGATGTAAATGTGATTCTCGTGGGCTAGAAGGAACCACACATGTTCACCGGTCTTGTCGAAACTCTGGCTTCGGTCGTCGAGGTGCGGCCCATTCCTGCGGGAGCGCGGCTGGTGCTGCAATCGCCCGCTGTGGGCCCACACCTTCGCCTGGGCGAGAGTATTGCGGTCAATGGTTGCTGCCTGACGGTCGTGCAACTCGATGGCGAACGCTTTCACTTGGAAGCTGGACCCGAAACTCTCCGCCTGACGAATCTCGGCCAACTGCAACCCGGCGACCGCGTCAATCTCGAACGCGCTTTGGCCTTGGGCGATCGCCTAGGTGGCCATCTCGTCACTGGCCACATCGACGGCACCGGCACGATCACGGCCAAACGCACCGAGGGCGACTGGGTGTACCTGGCGTTTGGATGCGAGGAGCGGCTAACGAGTCAGATGGTGCCCAAAGGGTCGATCGCGGTTGATGGGGTCAGCTTGACCGTAGTGAGCGTGGAAC
>Ga0272446_1001655_pt1 | contig 31930 bp, 34 predicted proteins | sample YNPCB0061_FD_194587 | JGI IMG/M metagenome (GOLD analysis project Ga0272446, IMG submission 194587) | Hot spring microbial mat communities from Yellowstone National Park, WY, United States - YNP-CB-006-1 | ecosystem: Environmental > Aquatic > Thermal springs > Hot (42-90C) > Sediment | place...
CAATCGCCGCCCCGCGCCTTCGTCTGGCAAGACGCGGCATCATGTCGCCATCCTCCTTCTTCCCGCCGGCGTGCGCATCCTGCCCCCCGCAGGCGCGTGCCAGTCCAGGATCACGGCATTGCCCTCGCCCCCTTCTCCTTCGTTGCGCTGCCCCGCCGGCTTCAGCCCCGCCCCCAGCGTGCTCATGTTCCGCAGCGCATACAGCGCCAGTTCGAACCGGTCCTTCACATGGAGCTTGTTGAACAGGTGCGACAGATACACCTTCACCGTCCCCACGCTCAGGTTCAGCGCCTCGGCGATCTCGCGGTTCTTCATCCCCTGCGCCAGCAGCGCCACCAGTTCCGCCTCGCGCGGGGACAGCGGGATCCGTTCCTCCGTGTAGCCCTCCGGCAGCACGCTGGAATCGATCCGCACCTGCCCGTCGGCCGCCGCCAGCAGCGTGGTGCGGAACAGGTCCAGCGCCGCCGCTTCCCACACCACGGAACAACATCCGCTCTCGGTGATGTGGTAGAGCAATTCCGGCGTGAGTTGCGTCGCCAGCAGCACGAAGTGGCAGCCCCGCGCCGAATCCTGCATTTCCTTGAGCAGCGGCAGGTCGAATCCCGAGGCCAAGTCCACCACCGCCAGCGCCGGCTGTTCTTCTAACAGGAGATGGATGAGTTCGTGCCGGCTGCCCGCCTCCCGCACTTCCGCGGGGAGCCATTCCAACATCAGCCGCGCCATTCCCGCGCGCAGAATCGGGCGGTCCGAGCACAGCACCGCCTTGCGGCGTTGCGCGCCGTCTTCGGCGCCGCCAGCCAGCATGCGCTCCGGAACAGCCTGCCTCGGATTCGCCTCGTATTCCATTCCGTCTCCTCCGGGACCGCGCTGGCCTGCGCACACCGGCGCAAATCCTCCGTCGTATGGAACAATACCATGATTCTTTTCCGCCGCCAATATTGACCTTGGTTTGCACTGCGGCCGCCTTCCGCGCGCCGTTTTTTCATGCAAACGGGTGAAATTGCGGGGACTTCCGGCGAAAGTCCCGCCCTATTTCCGCGCCCTGGATAGTACCGGCAGTACCTACCAAGGTTAGCTAACCAAATCGAGGATTGCCGATTGTCGCCTCCGCCCCTACACTCGCAACTGATGCTGTTCATCCGCCAGTCGCCCATGCTTCTCAGCACGGCATGCCACGTCAGCCTCCCCAGGCTGGGCGTGCGGGCGCTGGCGGCGCGCACGACAGAAGTAAGCCGGAATCTGGTCAAGATTCGCCTGTCTCGGCTCGGCAGCGAATCCTGGCTGCCGAAATTCCAGCACGGCGAGGAAGCTGTGGTTGAGATCCCTTTGCCCAAGCCTCACGCCGCATCCATGGGGCGCGCGATTTGCTGTCACGGCCTCGCCACCGCCGTTGTCAGCCCTACCAGCCTCCGCCTGGAGGTGCAGGTGGCGCGCCTGAGCATTCGCGATCAGCGGGAGGCGGTGCGCACGATCGAACCCGCAGCGCCGCTCAAGATGCGCAAAGGAGCCGGACGATGACCGCCGCCGCCGCACAGGTCCGCCCGCTCGCCGCCGCGCAGGCGCCCGCTGCCATCCTGCGCTGGTTCCCCTCGCTGCGCGACGCCGCCTGGCTGATGCCCGTCCTCTTTCTCTTCCTGCGGCTCGAGGGCACGGGCTTCCTGCTCGGCGATGGCGACACCGGCTGGCATATCCGCACCGGCGAGTGGATCCTTCAGAACGGGCGCGTCCCGGCGACGGACTTGTTCAGCTTCACCCGCCCCGGAGAGCCATGGTTCGCCTGGGAGTGGCTGTGGGACCTCGGCTTCGGCTGGCTGCACCTGAACTTCGGCATGGGCGCCGTACTGGCGGCGAGCCTCGCCCTCATCTGCGCTTCGGTGTATCTGGTCTACCGCGAATCGGCGCGGCTCAGCGGCAATTGCTTCCTCGCTTTCGGCGTCGCCTTCCTCGCCGCCGCCGGCTCCTCCATCCACTGGCTGGCGCGCCCGCACGTGACGACGCTCGTCTGTACCGCCGTCTCCGTGATCCTTTTGAACCGCGCCGCCGAAGGGCGGCTCCGCAGCCTGTTGTGGCTGCCGCCGCTCACGATTCTTTGGGTCAACCTCCACGGCGGCTTCTTCGTGCTGTGGACGCTGCTGCTGGCGCATCTGGCATCGGCAGGGCTGAACGCGTTTCTCGACCGCCGCCCGCTCGGGCGCGCCGTGCAGCCGTGGGCGCTGGCGCTCGGCGGCTGCGTGGCCGCGAGCTTCGTCAACCCCTACGGGTGGCGGCTGCACCGGCATATCTTTGGCTACCTGAGCCAGAGCTACCACCGCGAACAAATTCAGGAATTCCTGTCGATCAGCTTCCATCACGCCTCGGCCTACTATCTCGCCGTCATGCTGCTGCTGGGCGGGATGGCGGTGCTGTGGGCGCTGGAGCGGCGCCGGTTCGCGCACGCGCTTATCCTTGTTGGCTGGGGCTGGCTGGCGCTCTATGCGGCGCGCAACATCCCGATTTTCCTCATCTGCGCCGCGCCGCTCGTGGCGCTGGCGCTGCGCGAACAGCTCGAGCGGCTCGCCGCATCCTCCAACCGGCTCGCCGCCGCCGCGCGGGCGTTCTTCGACGCGCACCGCGAGTTCGCGCTGATGGAAGCCCCGGCGCGCATCGTCTGGCTGCCCGCGCTCGTGCTGGGCGTCATCGCGCTGCTGGCGGCGCCGCCGGCTTCCGCCGGTCCATTCCGCAATCAGTACGACCCGAAGAGTTATCCCGAACAGGCGCTGCCCGTTTTGCGCAGCCTGGGGCCGGAGGCCCGCCTCTTCACCAACGACGAGTGGGGCGACTTCCTTCTCTACCGCCTCTGGCCCGCGCACCGCGTCTTCATCGACGGGCGCAGCGACTTTTACGGGGAAAAGCTTGGCGAGGACATGGGGCACGTGCTCCAGGCTCGCCATGACTGGGCTGCCGTTCTCGCCCGGTATCGCGCCGACGCCGTGTTGCTGCGCGCGGAGGACCCGCTCGCCAGCGTGCTCAAGCTGCACGCCGGCTGGCGGCTGCTCCACGACGACGGCGTCAGCCTCGTGTTTCAGTCTGTTTCATCGACAGCCCGCGGCCGTGCGGCCGCGGAAACCGCCAACGTCTCCTATCCCGAAAAATCCACATTGAGGTGAATCACAATGCAACTCTGGAAGCGTTTTTGGAACGAAGAAGACGGCCAGGACCTGGTCGAGTACACCCTGCTGCTGGCGTTCGTCGCGCTGGCATCGGCCGCGCTGTTTATCAACGCGGGGGCTAGCATCAGCAACATCTGGACGGCGGCGAAACAACAGCTGGACAACGCAGCTCAATGTGCCGGCAGCTAGTCCCGGCACATCCCCTGCGGAAGGAGGCGGGCCGTTGCCTCGGAGCGCCTCCTTCCCGGAGAGCCAAGCCATGAAACCACAACTCGAGCGCCTGTGGCGCGAGCGCGGCGCGCAAGACCTGGTCGAGTACACGCTGCTGATGGCGTTTCTCGTCCTGGCCAGCGCCGCGCTCTACTTGAATGTCAGCCAGACGATCAACGCGCTGTGGACGGCCATCAGCAGCCGCCTGGCGACGTGATCGGGATCGCAAGGGAAGAAGAGGAGGATCGCGCTCATGAATCGGAGATTCCTCGCCGTTCTCGTGTTTGCCCTGGCCGTCTCGGCGGTGGCCAGCGCGGTGGTCTATCAGCTCATCGTGGGGCGCATCAGCACGCAGGCGAAGCAGAGCACCGCCCGGGTGGTGGTGGCCGCGCGGGACCTGGCCGTGGGCACGCTGCTCAAGCCGGAGGACCTGCGGGTGGCCGAGTGGAGCGGCGAGATCTCTCCGCAGTGGGTGCTCAAACCGGAGGATGCCGTCGGGCGCGGCGTCGTGGCCACGATCTACCGCGATGAGCCGGTGGCCAACAACCGCCTGGCGCCGGCAGGAGCAGGCGCCGGACTCGCCGCCTCCATCCCGCCGGGCATGCGCGCCGTCGCCGTCAAGGTGAATGAAGTGGTGGGGCTGGCCGGTTTCGTGCTGCCGGGCATGCGCGTGGACGTCATCGCCGCCGCCGCTCCGCCCGATGAGACCCGCGGGCTCGGGACACTGGCCAAGACGATCCTGCAAAACATCGAAGTTCTTTCCGCCGGACAGAACCTGGAAAAAGACGCCGAGGGCAAGCCCGTCAACGTGCAGGTGGTCAATCTGCTGGTGACGCCCGAGCAGGCGGAGATTCTCAGCCTCGCGGCGAATGAAGCCCGCATCCAGCTTGTGCTGCGCAACCCGCTCGACACGCAGGAAGCCAAGGTCCCCGGCACCGCCACCGCTCTCTTGTTCCGCGACAAGCCCACCGGGCTGAACAGCCTGATCGGCGCCGCGCCCGCCCGCCGCGCCGCAGCCCCCCGCGCACCCGCCGCCCAGGGCAAAAACGAGGAAGCCAGGACGGAGACCGTCGTCGTGCCCGTGATGATGGAGATCATCCACGGGAACAAGAAAGATGAAGCCAAGGTTGGACAACGCATCGAGCAACGCCCCAAGGAGTCTGCCAAATGAAGTCCCCGCTCCTGCCGCTCTCTCTCCTGCTGCTGGCAGCCGCTCTTCCGCTTGCCGCCCAGGATGCCGCCGCCCCGCGCGAGCTGGTCCTGCTGCCCGGCAAGTCCGTGGTGCTGGACAGCCCGGTGGACATCCAGCGCGTCTCCGTCGCCAACGACAAGGTGGCGGAAGCCGTGGGCATCACGCCCCGGGAGGTGCTCCTCAACGGGCGCGAACCCGGCGAAACCAGCGTGATCATCTGGCAGCAGGGCGGAGGCAGGCTGATCTTCGACGTCGTCGTCCGCCCCAAAGAGACCCAGACGGACCGCATCCGCCGCGAGCTCGCCCGCGAACTGGGCGAACAGAAAGTGGACATCGCCGTGGAAGGCGAGAATGTCTTCCTCCGCGGATCGGTGGAGAATCTCCAAGCCGCCGCGCGCGCCGAAGCCATCGCCTCCGTGCTCGGCAAGCCCGTCAACCTCCTGAATGTGAAAGTGCCGGAAGGGGAAGCGCAGATTCTGCTGAAGGTCCGCTTCGCCGACGTAGAGCGCACGGTGTCCAGCGAGCTGGGGCTCAACCTGTTCAGCACGGGCGCCACCAACACCGTGGGGCGCGTCACCACCGGACAGTTCAATCCCCCCTTCCCCTCCGGCTCCGTCGGGGGGCAAGCGGGCAATGCGGGCACTTTCACCCTCACCGACGCCCTGAACGTCTTCCTCTTCCGCCCGGATCTCGACCTCGGCGCCACGATCCGCGCCTTGGCTGCGCGGAATCTCGTCCAGATCCTCGCCGAGCCGAACCTGCTCACCTCGAACGGCAAGACCGCCAGCTTCCTCGCCGGCGGCGAGTTCCCCTACCCGGTGGTGCAGGGCGGCGGCATCGGCTTCACGCCGGTCACCATCCAGTTCCGCGAGTTCGGCATCCGCATCAACTTCACGCCCACGCTCACCTCGCGCGGCACCATCCGGCTGGCGGTGGCGCCGGAGGTGAGCTCGCTCGACTACGCCAACGGGCTTCTGTTCCAGGGCTTCAACGTGCCGGCGATCGCCATCCGGAAGGTCTCCACCGAGATCGAACTGGAGGACCGCCAGAGCTTTGCCATCGCCGGTTTGCTCGACAACCGCACGACCGAGAACCTCACCAAGATCCCCGGGCTCGCCGACATTCCGCTGCTCGGCAAGCTCTTCCAGTCGCGCAAGCTGAACCGCAACAAGCAGGAGCTGCTGGTGATGGTCACGCCGGAGATCGTTCGCCCGATCCCGCGGGACCAGCCGCTGCCGGAGCTGAGCTACCCGCGCCCCTTTATGCAGGAGGGCGCGGAGAAGATGCCGCGCACGCCCGGGGTTGAGACCACCGGCGCGGCGCCTGCCCCGGGGGCGGGCAAGTACATTCCGGTGGAACAGTTGAGGAAAGAGCAGGCGGCAGCGCCCGCGGCGGCGGCGCTCTCGCCGGTGTCGTATCAGATTGTGCCCGTCACGACGCAGACCGCCCCGGCAACGCCGGCGCCCGCGCCCGCGGCGCCTCCGCCGCCGGTGAAACCGCCCGTCCCGTGACGCTGAGATTTGAATGAAGGAACCGGACCGGACTCAAAATGCTGGAACTGTCCATCGGAGTTGTTGTCAGTGACGCCGCCCTCTTCGACGAGCTCCAGGCGGCGCTGCGGGAGGCGCCCGTCCGCATCGCCTTCGAGCAGGCGGGGCTGCGGGACCTGCAGGGCTTTCTGGACAAGGTGGAGCGGCAACGGCCCGATGTGGTGATCGTGGATCTGGGCAACCTCCCCTGCGAGCTGCCCGTGCTGGTGGAGGCGATCGGGCAGGCGCCGGGCTCGCCGTTCGTGGTGGTGGTTCACAAGGAGGGCGACTCCTCCCTGATCCTGGACGCCCTGCGCGCCGGCGCGCGCGAGTTTCTGTGCCCGCCGTTTCAGCCGATGCTGCAAACGGCGCTGCTGCGGCTGGCCAGCGAGCGCGAGCGGGCGCAAAAGGAGCAGCCCGCGCGCCAGCGGGGGCGGATGGTGGGGTTCCTGGGCGCCAAGGGCGGCTGCGGCGCCACCACCGTCGCCTGCCACACGGCGCGGGAACTGGAATTCGCAACGGGCAAGAAGACGCTTTTGTGCGATCTGGACCTGCACTCGGGGCTGGTGCGTTTCCTGTTGCAGGCGCACTCGCGCTACTCGGTGCTGGATGCGCTGGCCAACACGGACCGGCTGGATGAGAGCTTCTGGCAGGCGCTGGTGTCGAACGGCACGGGGCAGCTCGAGGTGCTGGGCGCACCCGACGCGCCGCCGAGCCGCGACATGCCGCTGCCGAAAGAGGTGCGGGACGTGCTGCAGTTCTGCCGCACGGTGTACGACTGGGGCGTGTTCGACCTGGGGCGCGGCATTTCGCCGTTTGTCTACGCCGCCATCGAGGAGCTGGACGAGCTGTTTTTGGTCACCACGCCCGAAGTGCCCGCGCTGCACCGCACCAAGCATCTGGTGCAGCAGCTCTACGCGCACGGCATGAGCCGCAGCAGCCTGCATCTGATCCTGAACCGCGTCCACCGCCGCATGGAAGTGCCCGTGCCCGAGCTGGAAACGATCCTCGGCGAAGAGTTCTACGTCACCATTGCCGATTGCGAGCGCGAACTGCGCGACGCCTACGCCGAGGCCAAGCTGCTGCCGCCGTCGAGCCCGCTGGGCGCGGACGTCCAGCGCCTGGTGACGCGGCTGGCCGGGATTCCGGAGAAGAAGAAAACACGGGGATTCTCCCTGTTCGGCTAATCAGAGGAGGCTACGACGATGGTATCGCCGGCAAGAGACAGCAAGGCATTAAGCAAGCGCGAGGCCGGCTGGGTGACGCGCCTGATGACGCGCACCGCCGCCACGCCGGAACACCAGCAGTTGAAGTTCAAGCTCCACCGCAAGCTGCTGGACCGCATCAATCTCGACCGGCTCTCGGCGCTCTCCGACGATGTGGTGCGCACCGAGGTGCGCGCCGCCGTCGCCCGGCTGGTGGAAGAGGAAGAGACGCCGCTGAGCATGTCGGAGAAGGAGCGCATCATCGAGGAGGTGCTCGACGAGGTGTTCGGGCTGGGGCCGCTGGAGCCGCTGCTGCAGGATCCCACCATCTCCGACATCCTGGTCACCACGCCCAAGCTGGTCTACATCGAGCGCAACGGCAAGCTGTACCGCACGCCGGTGGAGTTCAAGGACGACGCCCACCTGTGCCGGATCATCGAGAAAGTGGTCTCGCGCGTGGGCCGGCGCATTGACGAATCCTCGCCGATGGTCGATGCGCGCCTTCCCGACGGCTCCCGCGTCAACGCCGTCATCCCGCCCGTCAGCGTGGACGGGCCGCTGCTGAGCATCCGCCGCTTCGGGCGCGACCCGCTGACGGCGGACGATCTGGTCCGCAACCTCACCGTCACCGAGGGCATGATGGAGCTGCTGAAGGCGGGCGTGGCGGCGCGGCTCAACGTCATCGTCAGCGGCGGCACCGGCGCGGGCAAGACCACGCTGCTGAATGTGCTCTCCAGCTTCATCAGCGAGGACGAGCGCATCGTCACCATCGAAGACGCGGCCGAGCTGCAATTGCGGCAGACGCACGTGGCGCGGCTGGAGACGCGCCCGCCCAACGTCGAGGGCCAGGGCGCCATCCGCATCCGCCAGCTTGTGATCAACGCCCTCCGCATGAGGCCGGACCGCATCATCGTCGGCGAGGTGCGCGGCGAGGAGGCGCTGGACATGATGCAGGCCATGAACACCGGCCACGACGGCTCGCTCACCACCATCCACGCCAACTCGCCGCGCGACGCCATCAGCCGCCTGGAGGTGATGATGGGCATGGCCAACGCCAACATGAGCGTGCACTCCATCCGCCAGCAGGTGGCCAGCGCCGTCGACATGTTCGTGCACATCGCGCGCTTCAGCGACGGCTCGCGCCGCGTCACGCACGTCACCGAGTGCGTGGGCATGGAAGGCGACATCGTCACCACGCAGGACATCTTCCTGTTCGAGAAAACGGGCATCACGCGCGACGGCCGCGTCACCGGCCGCTTCCGCGCCACCGGCATCCGGCCCCGCTTCTACGAGCGGCTCCGCGCCGCCGGGTTCCAGTTGCCGCCCACGCTGTTCCAGACCGTGGTCGAGCTGACGTAGGGGATCGCGCCATGAACACGCTCTTTGTGGTGATTTTCCTGATCATTTTCGCTTTCGTGCTCATCGCCGTCGCCGTGGGCCTGCGGTTTCTCGAGACGCGCCGCAAGCAGGAAGTGAAGCAGGTGCTCAGCGTCATCGAGACCGGCGCGCCGCCGTCGACGCACACCGTCGAGCTGCTGGGTTCGCCCGAGGAAGAACCCAACCCGGTGGCGCGGTTCCTTTCGCAGTTCCATTTCTACCGGGCGTGGAAGTACCGGCTGGAGGGCGCGGGCGTGCAGGGCTCGCCCGAGTTCCTGCTGCTGCTGGGGGTGATCCTGGCCGTGGTGGGCGCGCTGCTGGGCTGGCGGCTTCACTTCCTCGTGTTCCAGACCTTCAGCACCATCGCCGGGGCCGTGGTTGGCTTCTTCCTGCCGTTCATCGTCATCGAGCACAAGCGCCGGCGGCGGCTGGCCGAGTTTGAAGCGCAGTTCCCCGAGGCGCTCGACTTCATCGCCCGCGCCGTGCGCGCCGGCCACGCGCTTTCCGTCGGGCTGGAGCTGCTCTCGCAGGAGGCGCCGGAGCCGGTGCGCACCGAGTTCCGGCGGCTGTTCCACCAGCTCAACCTCGGCGCTTCCCTCGAGCAGGCGCTGAACGACCTGGTGAAGCGCGTGCCGCTGGTGGACGTGCGGTTTTTCGTTTCGACCGTGTTGCTGCAACGCGAAACGGGCGGGAACCTGGCCGAGATCCTGATGAAGCTGTCCAATGTGATCCGGGAGCGGTTCCGGCTGAAAGGGCAGGTGCGCGCGCTTTCGGCCCACGGCCGCATCACCGCCGTGGTCATCACCGCCGTGCCCGTGCTGCTGATTGTCGGCCTTTCCATCGTCGCCCCGGATTATCTGGGCTCGATGGCCCGCGACCCTCACGGCCGGATGATGATCCTCGGGGCCATCCTCGGCCAGATCAGCGGCTACATCGTCATGCGCTGGATTGTGGACATCAAGGTGTGAACCATGGCACTCTGGATCTCTCTCGGGCTCTTCTTTCTGCTGACCGCCATCATCACGCTATATGGCTACTACCACTTCGCGCGGCCGGGCCGCATCTACGCGCAACTGGGAGGCGCGGGCGCGCCGGCGGTGGTCGAATCCGGCGAGAAACCGCCCATCTATGGGGTGGTGACCGCGCTGGCCTGGACCGGGGAGAAGGTGCCGATCTCGGCCGAGGAGGCGTCGCTGGTGCGGCGGGAGCTGATGATGGCGGGCTTCCGGCAGGACAACGCCGTGGCCGTGTTCTATGGCTGCAAGATCCTGAGCGCTGCCGCGCTGCTGGCGCTGGCGCTGTTCTTCCGCCCGCTCATCGTGCCGCCTGGCGTGCTATCCGTTTTGGTGCCCGTCATTGCCGCCGGCCTGGGGTTCTTCCTGCCGAACTTCGTGCTTGACTTTCTCATCACGCGCCGGCAGGACACGCTGCGGCTGTCGCTGCCCGACGCGCTGGATCTGATGGTGGTGTGCGTGGAAGCGGGCCTGGGCCTGGACCAGGCGCTGCGCAGCGTCAGCCAGGAACTGCGGCTGGCGCACCCGGAGCTGTGCGAGGAACTGTCGCTTGTCTCGCTGGAAATGCGCGCGGGTGTCAGCCGCGCCACGGCGCTGAACAACCTGGCCGACCGCACGGGCGAGAACGAGGTCCGCAAGCTCGTTGCCGTGCTCGTCCAGACAGACCGCTTCGGCACCAGCATGGCCGATGCGCTGCGCACGCACTCGGAGTTCATGCGTGTCCGGCGCCGTCAGGAAGCCGAGGAACGGGCCAACAAGGTGGGCGTGAAGCTCATCCTGCCCATCTTCTTCCTCATGCTCCCCTCGATCCTCATCGTCGCCGCAGGTCCCGGGATTCTCATGCTGTTCAAGAACCTGCTCCCCTTGATGCGGGACGCAAAACTTTGATATCACGGAGAAACGCAAACCATGGACAACACCACGATTTCTGTCATCCTCTGGATTCTGGCCCTCGTGTGCCTGGTTCTTTTCCTGGCCCGGAGGCGCAAGCGCCGCTCGATGGGGCGCTGAGCCCGCCAGTTGCCATCCCGATTGCGGCGCGGGCCGGCCGCCTACCGGCCCGCCGCTGTCACTGCCAGCACGATCAGGCTGAGGTTCCACAGAACCAGCGCCGCGTACCAATAGTTGATCCACTTGAGCACGCGCGCGCGGTTCAGCCACAGGCACGCCGCCGCCAGCGTCACGGCGATCAGCTTGGAGAGGGCCACGCCCAGGGCCGGCCCAATCTCCGTGAGGATCCGCACAAACGGGCTCGCCTCCGACAGGCCCAGGCGGAAGCCGAGGATCGTCGTCAGAAAATCGAGAAGCTGAAGATACAGAAACACCTGGAGGATGGCGCTCATCCCCGGCGGAATGACCGATGCGTAGGTCCTCTCCATGACCTCTCCATCGGCAGCATGGCGCTGTTGCATTAGCGTCTCCTGCATATCGCCTGCAAAGACGGAGTCTTCACCAAGCGGTCTTCACCATGTCCCAAACATCGTTCACCGACTACTACGAGCTGCTCCAGATCAGCCCCAACGCGGAGATGGAAACCATCCACCGCGTTTTCCGCATGCTCGCCGCCCGCTACCACCCCGATAACCCGCAAAGCGGCGACGCCGAGCGGTTCATGCTCCTGAACGAGGCCTACGGCGTGCTCACCGACCCGCAGAAGCGCGCCGATTACGACATCCTCTACCACGCCCGCCGCCTCGAGCCGCTCAGCGTGTTCAACCTGCGCGAGTTCGCCCTCGGCATCGACGGCGAATCCAACCGCCGCATGGGCGTGCTCTGCCTGCTGTACAGCCGCCGCCGCTCCAACCCCGAGTCCAGCGGCATGAGCGTCCTGGAATTCGAAAACCTGATGTCCCTGCCGCGCGAGCACCTCACCTTCACGCTCTGGTACCTGAGGGAGAAAGGCCTCATCCGCCAGGCTGAGGGCAGTGATTTCGTCATCACCGCCGAGGGTGTCGATTGGGTCGAGCAGCACCTGCCCCGGAACAAGATCCTGTACCATCTGCTCAAAGCCGCCGAATCCGGCAAGGCCCACAGCGCCACACCGGAGGACTTCTCCAGTTCCGAGGCTGGAAATCAGGAAGGCGACCTTCCTTCCTGATGACCAGCCTACCACAAATTGGGGCTATGGTTCTAGTACCTAAGTTCTAGAACTTGTCTCAGTTTTTCTGATGCCCGGCTCCCATTGGGGTGACACGGAATCTGCCGTCCTGCCGGGCGACCGCCTTCCGGCCTCTGGGGGAAAAGTCTCTCCGGGCCGCGGGGGCATCGCCAACCCGGCGCTGGGGGCCAGCCGCAACCCGTTGCGCTGCAAGGTCCTGAAATGTGGCCCGGCGACGCGCGCCCGCTTGTGAAAAGCGTCACGCCGCACTCGGGCGCCTCGCCGGCAGCGCCCGCCTCAGGCGGCGCGGCTTGTGCGGGGTCGCCGCCGCCGGTCAGCTCCAGTAGCTCCGGTCGAGGCTCCGGTACTGCACGGCTTCCGCGACGTGCTTGGCCTGGATTTCATCGACCCCCGCCAGGTCCGCGATCGTGCGTGCCACTTTCAGGATGCGGTCGTGCGCCCGCGCGGAAAGGGCCATCCGCTTCACCGCCTGCTCGAGCGTGCGCTCGCCGGCAGCGTCGAGCGGGCAAAGCTCGCGCAGCCGCCCTGGCGGGATTTCGGCGTTGATGAACCCGCGCGCCCGTTGCCTCGCCCGCGCCGCCAGCACGCGCTCCCGCATTTCGGCCGAACCCATCCCGCCGTTGCGCGTGCGCAGCTCCTGGAACGGCACGGCGGGCACTTCGATGTGCAGGTCGATGCGGTCGAGCAGCGGGCCGCTGATCTTGCTCAGATATTGCTGGATCTGCGCCCCCGTGCAGCGGCACTCCCGCGTGGGGTCGCCGAAGTAGCCGCAGCGGCACGGGTTCATCGCCGCCACCAAGGTAAAACCTGCGGGGAACCGCAAGGTCATTTGCGACCGCGCGATCACCACCGCGCGCTCCTCGAGCGGCTGCCGCAGCAGCTCCAGAACATTTCTGGGGAATTCCGGCAGTTCATCCAGGAACAGCACGCCGTGGTGCGCCAGGCTCACCTCGCCCGGCCGCGGCATGCCCATGCCGCCGCCCACCAGCGCGGCGTCGGAGATGGTGTGGTGCGGCGCGCGGAACGGGCGCGCCCGCAACAAGCCCTGCCCGCCCGGCAGCATCCCTGCCACGCTGTGGATGCGCGTCGCTTCCAGCGCTTCTTCGAGCGTCAGCGGCGGCAGGATCCCGGCCAGCCGCCGCGCCAGCATCGTCTTGCCCGAGCCCGGCGGCCCGATCAGCAGCACGTTATGCCCGCCGGCGGCGGCCACTTCGAGGGCGCGCTTTGCCGTGGTCTGGCCGCGCACGTCGCGGAAGTCGAGATCATCGAACGCCGGCGCGGGCGCCGCCTCGGCGCCTGGCAGGCCGGGTTGCACCCGGAGCGGGTCCACGATCAGTTCGACCACTTCCTTGAGGTGCGACACGCCATACACCTGCAGCCCCTCCACCACCGACGCCTCGGCCGCGTTCTCCCGCGGCACGATCACCGCCCGCGCGCCCTGGTCCCGCGCGCAAGCCGCCACCGGCAGCACGCCGCGCACCGGCCGCACGCTGCCATCCAGAGAAAGCTCGCCCACCAGCACCTGGTCCCGGCGGCAGGGCACCTGCCCCAAGGCGCCGAGGATCGCCACGCCGATGGGCAGGTCGAATCCCGCCCCTTCCTTCCGCAGGCTCGCCGGCGCGAGGTTCACGGTCACGGTCTGGCTGGGGATGAAGTAGCCGCTGTTGGCCAGCGCGGAGCGGATCCGCTGCCGGCTCTCCTTCACTGCCGTATCCGGCATGCCGACCACGGTGAAATCGCGCTCCGACCCGCCGGGGTAGAGATCCACCTCCACATCCACCGGTTGGGCTTCAATCCCGACCAGCGCGGCGCTCTGCGTGCGGAACAGGGCCATCGGGCGCGTGCAGCCTCCCCAATCGAATGTGCCGCCGGCGCGGAATTGTTCTCAAGGGTTTTCCGGAAGCTGCCTGGCGGCGCGCGGAAACCTCTCCGGGGCGCAGGCTGCAAAGGCAGTCCAAGGGGATGAAAAAAAGAAGCGGGGCGCCAGCTTCAGGAGCGGCCGAGGTCGATGCCGTGGCTTTTCAGGGCCTCGGAGTAATAGCGCTCCAGCAGCACTTTCCACTCGTCGGTGCCTTCGATGATTTCGCGCTTGTGGCTGCGGATCTTCTCGCGCGCCTGGCGGTCGGCCTTGTCTTCCACCTGCAGGATGTCGGTGATGAGGCGGACCAGCTCCAGCCGCACGTCGTTGGGGTTTTTCTTCAGGCGGCAATTGCGGCTGCGGCGCAGCCCGGCGACGAGCTTGTGGGAGATCTCGGTGATCTTGTCGCGGCTCAGCTTCATGCCGTCGCCGGTTTCGCGCCCGCTGGCGCGCACGATCTTGCGCTGCTGGATGAGCTGGTTCTTGATGCGGCGGAACATCTCCGAGTAGCTGATGCTGTTGTTGGCCATGTACACGGAGTATTCTTCCAGCAGGTTGCGAACCTCTTCGTTGAGCTTGTCCTCGACGGCGAGCTCATCGAGGAAGATGGTCTCCATCAGTTCGCTGACGGCGCCCGGGTCGATGACTTCGAGGTAATTGGAACCGATGCGTGTGGCTACCTGGCGGCAGAGATACGAGACGAATTCCTTCGGTAGCAGCATTCCGGGCGGGGCCTGAAACCCCTCGTTCTTCAGTGTAGGGACGCCTCTGCCGGGGTGTCAAATCCGCAGGGAGCGTTAGCGGTAGAGTGAGAGGGCGATGGAGTTGCTCGAATACATCCAGACCGTGGACACGCCGACGCTGTCCAATGCCATTGAGCTGCTGGGCGTGCGGCCGCGCAGCGCGGGCTTCGCTCCGCTCGCCCTCCGCTGCCTGTTTCCCGAACTGGGCCGCATGGCGGGCTACGCGGTGACGGCGCAGGTGGAAACGGTGACGCAAACCGGCCCCGGCGGGCCGCAAGGCCACATCGAGCTGTACCGGCTGCTGGAGGCCAGCCGGAAACCGGCGGTGATCGTGCTGCAGGAGATCGGGGGCTTCGGCGACTTTGCCGCGCACTGCGGCGAGGTGATGGCCACGTTCTTTACGCGGCTGGGCGCGGTGGGGCTGGTGTCGGACTGCGCGGTGCGGGACCTTCCCGAGGTGAGGGCGCTGGGGTTTCATTTCTTCGCCCGCGGCGCGTGCGCCTCGCATGCGTATTTCCGGATCGTCCGCTCGGGCGTGCCGGTGACCGTCTGCGGCATGCCGGTGCAGCCGGGCGAGTTGCTGCACGGGGACGAGAACGGGCTGATTACGGTGCCCGCGGTGGAACGGGCGAGGCTCGAGCAGGCGGTGGAGGAGGTCCGAAGGACGGAGCGCCGGGTGATGGACTTCGTCCGCAGCCCGGAGTTTTCCCTCGACGGATACGAGGCGATGGTCCGGCGAAGCTACAGCGGCTGAAGCCCCGCGGGTCCGGCCAGGGCCGGGTGTTACAATTCAGAGAGCTTGACCCGTGCAACCGATGCCCGAGCCGGCAGGCGCCAACGGCTGCTCAAGGCCCTCACGGAGCTGCGGTGCGACGCGGCGGTGATTGCGCACCCGCCCAATGTCCGCTATCTGACGGGTTTCACCGGCAGCAACGGGGTGCTGTTCCTGTCGGCGGCGCAGGCGGTTCTGTTCACCGATCCGCGGTATGATTTGCAGGCCCACGAGGAGTGTGATTGCCGCGTGCGCGTCGTGCGCGGACCCACATGGGAGAGCGTGTGGAAGCATGCAGCCCCGCGCTGCCGGCGGCTGGCGGCGGAAGCGGAGCATTTGAGCCGGGAGCTTTGGCGGCAGGGAGAACAGCGGCTGGGCCGCAGCGTTCGGCTGGAGCCCTTGGCAGGGGCGGTGGAGCGGCTGCGGGAGGTGAAGTCACCCGAGGAAGTGGAGGCGATGCGGGCGTCGGCGCAGCTTTGTTCGAAAGCATTCCAGCAGGCCACGCGGCGCTTCCGACCTGGCATGACCGAGACGGACGCGGCGGCGGAGATCGAATACCGGATGCGGAGGCTGGGGGCGCAGGGGCCGGCGTTTGAGACGATCGTGGCGGCGGGCGCGCGCGCTGCGCTGCCCCACGCGCGGCCCGGCGCGGCCTGCCTGGCGCCGGGACAACCGGTGCTGGTGGACATGGGCGCCAACGCGGACGGCTACATGAGCGACATGACCCGGATGGTTCATTTGGGCGCGCCGGGCCGGCCCTTTCTGGAGCTGTACGGCGCGGTGCTTGAGGCGCAGCAGGCAGCGCTGGCCGCCGTGCGCGCAGGCGCGGCCGCGCGGCGGGTGGACCAGGCGGCGCGCCGGGCGCTGCGGGCGCGCGGGCTGGAGAGGTATTTCACGCATTCCACGGGCCACGGCGTCGGGCTGGAGATTCATGAGGGCCCGCGGCTGGGCGCGCGGTCCGATGAGACGCTGGAAACCGGGATGGTGGTCACTGTGGAGCCGGGCGTGTATCTGGCAGGCAAGGCGGGCATCCGGATCGAAGACACGGTGCTGGTGACCGCCGCCGGCGCGGAAATTCTCACTCCGGCGAGCAAAGAATTGGTGGTGCTGGAATCATGACTATCGAAGAGATCCGTGAACTGATCCATGTGGTTTGCTCGAGCGGCATCGCCGAGCTGGAAGTGCAGCGCGGCGAGAACCGCGTCTGGATCAAGAGGACTGCCGGCGCGGCGGTTGTGGAAGGTCCGGGCGCCGCGGCGCAGCAGGCGCCGGCGGCAATTGCGCTGACGCCGCACATCGCGGCGCCGCCGGAAAGCGTCACCGTGGCCGCGCCGCAAGCGGCGCCGCCCCCGGGCACGCCCGACCTGACCGATCCCACCCTGCAGCCGGTGAAGAGCCCGATCGTCGGCACGTTCTATGAAGCGCCTTCGCCCGGCGCGGAGCCGTTTGTGCGCGTCGGCGACGCCATCCAGCCGGGCAAGGTGCTCTGCATCATCGAGTCGATGAAGCTGATGAACGAGATCGAGGCCGAGATCTCGGGCACGATCGTCAAGCGGCTGGTGGAGAACGGCCAGCCGGTGGAATACGGCGAAGTGCTCTTCCTGGTGAAGCCGAGCTGAGCATGGGTTTCGAGAAAGTCCTGATCGCCAACCGCGGCGAGATTGCCGTCCGGGTGATCGCCGCCTGCAAGGATCTCGGCGTCCGCACGGTGGCCGTGTACTCGGAGGCGGACCGGAATTCGCTGCACGTACGGTTCGCCGACGAGGCGCTCTGCATCGGGCCAGCGAAGAGCACGCTGAGCTATCTGAACATTCCCGCGGTGATCAGCGCCGCCGAGATCACCAACGCCGACGCCATCCATCCCGGCTACGGCTTCCTGAGCGAGAACGCGGATTTCGCCGAAGTGTGCCGCGCCTCGGGGATCAAGTTCATCGGCCCTTCTCCGGAAGTGATCCGGATGATGGGGCTGAAGCAACTGGCGCGGCAGAAGATGGAGGAGCACGGCGTTCCGATCCTGCCGGGCTCGCGGGGCGTGCTGAAGACCGTGGAAGAGGCCCTCGAGTCAGCCGGACAAATCGGCTACCCGGTGATGCTGAAAGCATCGGCCGGCGGCGGCGGGCGCGGCATGCGCGTGGTGAAGAGCGCCGAGGAGCTGCCCGGCTTGTTCGCACAGGCCCGGCAGGAGGCCGAAAACGCCTTCTCGAACGGCGATCTGTACTGCGAGAAATTCATCGGGCGGCCGAGGCACATCGAATTCCAGATCCTGGCCGACGAGCACGGCCATGTGGAAGTGCTCGGCGAGCGCGAGTGCTCGATCCAGCGCCGCCATCAGAAGCTGATTGAAGAGGCGCCCAGCCCGGCCATGACGCCCGAGCGGCGGGAGAAGGTGTGCCGCGCGCTCCAGGATGCGTTCTCCGCCATCGGCTACACGAACGCGGGCACGGTCGAGTTCCTGATGGACGAGACCGGGGAGTTGTACTTCATCGAGGTCAATGCCCGCATTCAGGTCGAGCACCCGGTGACGGAGATGATCACCGGGGTCGATCTGGTGAAGGCGCAATTGCGGATCGCGCAGGGGGAGAGGCTCGACAGCATCCTCGGCGGTCCGGTGACGCTGCGCGGCCATGCCATCGAGTGCCGGATCAATGCCGAGCACCCGGTGACCTTCGTGCCCTCGCCGGGCAAGATCCAGACGCTGTGCCTGCCGGGCTCGATCGGCGTCCGGGTCGACACCGCCGTCTATGCCGGCGGCGTGATCCCGCCCTATTACGATTCGCTGGTGGCCAAGCTCATCGCGCATGGCAACAACCGCGAGGAGGCCATCCGCCGCATGCAGCGGGCGCTGGATATGTTCGTGGTGGACGGCATCCACACGTCCATCTCGCTGCACCAGGCCATTCTCGGCGACCCGGAGTTTCAAGCCGGGGAGATCGACACGCATTTCATCCAGCGGCACCTGGCGCGGCGCGGGTGATGGCGCGCGGCAAGCCGGCGATGGCACGGCGCGCCAGTCGATGCGCACCGGCACGCGGGCTGGCGAGTGCGTTCAGCCAGCCGGGAGCGCCGCTTACAGCGGCAGGATCTCTTCGCGCTGCGGGTCGAAATTCAGCCGCCGTTTCTGCACGTAGCTGATGTTGCCGAGGTGCGAAGCCATGGCCGAGCGGTGCCCGTCGTAGACGTCGCAGTTCGGCCGTTTCCGCGAGACGCAGCAATCGAGGAAATTCTGCACGTGGTCGAGCGTGAAATCGTAGTCGGGGCCTTTCACCTCGACAGGCTTGGCGCCCCTCTCGGCGGCGAGGAACTCGTATCTGGAGCGATCAATGAAGAGCTTGCCCTTGGTGCCGCAGAATTCGATGCCGTAGCCGCGGATGCCGGGCGCCAGCGTGGCCTCAAAGGTGACGGTGTACTGTCCGCCGTACTCGAGCAGCACGTTAATGGTGTCCGGCGCCGTGCGCCCGTCCTTGTAGTGATACACGCCGCCGGCGGCCACGCCCGAGGTGGGCGAGTCGTTGCCCATGAACATGTGGACGACGTCGATCCAGTGGGTGAACAGGTCCGTCACCTGCCCTCCGCCGAAATCCAGATAGGCGCGCCAGTTCCAGAACTGCTGCGGGTCCCAGTCGCGCCAGGAGACGGGGCCGAGGAACCGCGCCCAATCCAGGTTGGATGGCCGCGTGGCCAGCGACGCAGGAGCGCGGCGCAGGTGGTATATGTTGCCGTGCCACCAAGTGCGGACCAGAGTGATTTTGCCGAGCGCGCCCGTGTCGAGGTATTGCTGTTTGGCCTCGATGTAATGGGCGCCGGAGCGTTGCTGGAGGCCCACCTGGCAGACGCGCTCGTTGACGCGCGCGGCCTTGACGATGGCCGGGCCCTCCTCGATTCTGCGCGTAAGCGGTTTCTCGACGTAGACATCCTTGCCCGCGTTGAGCGCGTCGATGGTCGTGGCGGCGTGCCAGTGATCCGGCGTGCCGTTGAGCACGATGTCCACGTCCTTCTGCTCGAGCAATTGGCGGTAGTCGGAGTACCCTTTCGCTTCGGGAGCGATCGACTTCGCGCGGTCGATCATCTCCGCGTACACGTCGCAGACTGCGGTCACCTGCACGCGGCCTGTCTTGAGAAAGCTTCCCATCACGCCGCGGCCGCGCTCCCCCGCGCCAATGAGTCCGAGGCGGAGCCTGTCGTTGGCGCCGAGGATTCGCGAGTAGGAGAGAGCGGTCCAGGCGGCCGGCGCCTGCGCGGCGCCTCGCAACAGCGTGCGGCGGGAGGGATGAGAAAGAGCCATGGAGGAATTATATCCGGTGAGAAAATCCTCCGGCGGCCGCCACTATAAAAACAGCCCGGCGCGCTCCGCGGTTTGCCTCAAAAAGTCTCCTCCACCACATCGGGGAGCGCGCCACCCTCTCTCTTCTTTCCTGGGCGTCCGCATCATCGATCTTTCCGCGGGGGGGAAGGCGCGGGACCGTTTCCGGCCTTGAGGCTGGCGCAAGGACAGAGCGAGGGCCGGGCCTCTTTCGAGGACTTCACGAAGCGCCGAACACCATGTGAGCTGGTTCAATGCCAAGACGCCGGCAGTGCTCGCGATAGAGCGTCCCATAACTCTGTGTGATGTAATCGCTGCGCAGGAACCCCAGTTCCGCGGCTGCCAAGTCGATCCAATCCGGCGGGCCTTCCAGCTCGAGGAATGTCCCGATCGGCGTCTCGTCCAGACAGGCGCGGCCAGTCTCCCCGGAACGAGAGAACTCCGTGCGGTACTTCTCGTAGCGGAACACAACCCCGTAGCCCAGGCATTCCAGCAATGCGTGCAGGGCCGGGCCGTCTTCCACGCGGGTTTCAATCTCCTGCCGGACTTTGTGCGGGCCAGGCTCGGGCGCGCCCTTGAACGTCAGCAGCGCCTCTCCGCGGAACTCGCGCAGCCGCAGCAGGCGGCCGGAATGGATCAGATCGAGCGCGGGTGTGTCGAACACGAGATTGGATTCGAACGCCCGCTCATGGAGAGGAGCGAAGCCCGCCCGGCGCAGCCGCTGCGCTGCTTCCTCGCTGGAAGCGACAGCCAGCTTGATTTCGATCTCTTTGCCCTGCTTGTGGTCCGGCATGCCTGCCCTTCAGTATGCCGCACGCGCGCCGCCCGGCTGCCGCGGGAAGAGGCCGCGCGCGGCCGCGCTCAGGGCTGCAGGAGCCTCTTGTTTCCGCCCTGCTTTTCGATCCGGAAGCTGTCCGCCACGCTGCCGCCCGCGGTGCGAGCTTCGAACGACAGCACGCCGCCGTCCACGCGGATCACATGAAAGAACTGCGTCTGGCGGATGGCCTTTTCGATCAGCGGGCTCGCCTTGCCGTCGTACATCTTGGCGCCGCTCACCGACACCACATACACCGTGCCGCCGCCGGCCGCCCCGTCCGCGCGCACCAATCCCGTGCGGGCGTAAACATGGTCATGACCGTTGAGCACGAGATCGACGCCGCGGCGGTCGAACACCGGCTGCCAGCGCTCGCGCACCTCCTTGTTGTCGCGCCCCCGCGCACCGGAGTACACCGGGTGGTGGAAGAAGACCACCGTCCAGCGGTTCGGGTTGTTCGCAAGCAGTTTGTCGAGCCACTCCGCCTGCTCCCCGATCTTCTCGTTCGAGTTCAGCCCCACAAAGCGCACGCCCTGGAAATCGACGAAATAGTTGGTTTCTTCCAGCCCCTCCACGCCGTTGAGCGGCAGAGCGAATTGGGGCCGCCAGTTCGGCGTGAGGCGGCGCTTGCCATCCGCGCCGCCTCCGTGTTCGTGGTTGCCGGGCACGGGCAGGGCGGGAATGGAGCGGTGCAAGATGGCGCTGCCCTCGTGCCACTCGCCCCACTGCTCGTCGCGGTCGAAATTGTTGATCAGGTCCCCCGCATGAATCACAAGCCTGGCATCGGGCGCCGTTTCATACGCCCTGCGCACCACGCGCGACCACGCCGAGCGGATGCGAGTCTGCGCGTCGCCAAAATACAGGAACCGGAACGGCTCGGGCTGCGCCGATGCGGTGCGGAAGGAGATCCACTCGCTCCAGGCGTCCTTGCCATCGCCTACGCGGTAGATGTAAGCGGTGGCGGGCTTCAATCCGCGGAAGGTGACGCTGTGGGCGCGCGCCGGCCCCTGGTTGGTTTCGTAAGTCTCTGAGGCGGCTTCGACGCGGCGCGCCAGTTTCTCGAAATCAGGCCCGTCGCTGGCCTCCGTGATTTCGCCGCAGCCCTGCGCCACGTCCGTGCTGGTTCGCCAGGCGACGCTGAAGGAAGTGGCAGGTTCGGCAGTCCAATGCGTCACGATGCGGTCTGGCTGTGCTGACGGGGCGTAGCGCGCGGCGCCGGATTGCCAAGCGGACAGCGAGACGGCAGCGGCGCACAACAGAGCGCCCAGCCACGCTCGCCGGGAGAATCGTTCCGGAAACAGGGTGGGAGGGAGCATGGGGCGTCAGGCGTCCCTTGATCCGGAGGGACACTTTGATCCTAGCAACAGGGCCGGTTGCCTAATACTCAAGCCAGGTGCCGGCAATGTGGCGCGTGCCGTTGTCCTTCTGGAAGTAATAGACCACAAGCACGCGCCTGCCAGGCAAAGCCACGGCCCAGGGATAGCCGAGGTCCGTACCGCCGCCGTCCTCGCGCAACACGATCTCCGGCGCGGCGGCGATGTCGGAGCACTCGGGGTTGAGCAGGCGCGCCCGGATGCCGTAGGGCGCGTGGCGGTAGCCGTACACGAGCAGCACGCGGTTGTCATTGAGCCGCACCGCGTGATGCGGATGGCCTTGCCATCCCGCGTCCTGCCACGGCTCGAAACTGCGCCCCCCGTCGCGGGAGCGCGCGACGGCCGTGTGATCGTCCAGGCCCGCGGTGCGCAGAAACGCCACCACATCGCCGGAGGGCGTTTCGCAGAGCGATGTTTCGTTGAACGAAACCCGCTCGTCGGCGGCGATCACACATTGGTATTCCCACGCGCGCCCGCCGTCGGCGGAGGCCATCAGGTGCACGTCCGTGCCGGCGTCCCGGCCAGCGCCCTTCGGATATGCCACTGCCCAGAGGACGCGGCCGTCGCGCGTCTGGCACATGGCGCCGCGGTTGTAGGCGGGCAGCGGCTGCCCGTAAGCGTCCCGCGCCTGCCGCCCTGGCACAGGCGGAGGCGGGAACGGCCCCTGCCAGGTGGTTCCCCTGTCCGCGGATCGCATCAGGTAGCCGCCGTGAAAGGCATAGTCGCCGAGCCACGCCGTGGCAGGCACGGCGCGGCGGTCGGCGTTCCCGCACCAGACCCACAAATACGACGCGCACAGCAGCGTGCCGTCGCGCAGCTCGAGCAGGCAAGGGTCCTGCGAGCCGCCGAGCGGATGCGAGCAGATCAGCTCCGGCTCGCGGCTCCACGTCCGCCCGCCATCGCGCGACCGCACGCACACAAGCTGGCTGTTGGGATCCGTGTGGGAAACGCCGTTGGCGCCGAGCCGCCGCCGTTCCGGCGCGCGGCGGAAGGCGGCGATCAGCTCCCCGTTGCGGCGCAGCCGCACGGCGGACGGAAATGCCGAATAGTAGCGGTCGTCGGAGTAGAGGACCACATCGCCGGACTTGCGCACCGGGCTCATGGCCGCGGCGCTGGCGGCGAGAAAGGCGCGCCTGCTCACGGGTTCCATCGCCGGGATTCTATCCGAGCTGCAACCGTTCCGTCACTGTGCCGGCCCGGCCCGAGCCGGTAGAATCATGTCCATGCGACGCACTGCCCTCCTTTCGCTTGCTTTGCTGCTGGCGCTCGTTCCAGCCGCCGCCCAGAAACGGGCAAAGAACGTGATCCTCTTTCTCGCCGATGCAGGCGGAGTGTCCACCGTCAGCGCCGCCAGCCTCCACGGCTACGGCGAACCTCTGAAGCTCTACATTCAAAGCTGGCCGAACATGGGCCTGTCCGACACGACCACAGCGACGAACTACGTGAGCGATTCCGCTGCGGGCATGACGGCGATCGTCACCGGCGTGAAAACGCAGAACGGCGTCATCAGCATGGGTCCGGACACAGAGCGCGGCAAGAAAGACGGGCGGCTGCTGAAGACGCTGCTCGAATACGCCGAGGAGAAAGGCCTGTCAACGGGCGTCGTAACCAACATGTCCATCGGCGATGCCACGCCCGCCGCCTGCTACGGCCATGCCAACGACCGGCGCAAGCAAGGCGAGCTGTTCCTCCAGATCTTCAGCCCGCGTTTTGGCGACGGCCCCGATGTGGTGATCGGCGCCGGGCGGAAGACGATCTGGAGCCAGGCGGGCGCGCAAATCGAGGAGGCTTCACGGAAGGCGGGGCGGCAGGTGCATGATTCTCTGGACGCAGTGCCGGCTGTGGAGAAGCGCCCCGTCGTCGTCACCGATGCCGAACCCGACGTCGCCGCCGCCACGCGCCGCGCCCTGGAGCTGCTGTCGGCCAACCGCAAAGGCTATTTCCTGATGGTGGAGTGGGACGCCCACACGGACAACGTGCGCAAGGGTCTCGACAGCCTGGTGAACCTGGACAAGCTGATCCGCGAGATCGCCGCCAAGGTGAATTTGAACGAGACGCTGCTGCTGTTCACCGCCGATCATTCTTTCGAGTTGCGCATCACGGGCGGGCGGCGCGGCGTTCCGCTGCTGGAAGGCTACGACGAGTGGGTGGCGAAAAACAGCCCGAAGGACGAGATCCGCATTCCCGCACTCCGCGTGGGCCACTCCCACACCGGCGAGGAAGTTCTGGTGGCCGCGATGGGCGCGGGCGCCGAGCGGGTGCGCGGCTACATGCCGAACACGCGGATTTTCGAGATCGTGATGCAGGCGTGGGGCTGGCGTCCCGAGCCGCGTTGAAACAGGGACATGCTGCCGGCTCCGCTAAGATGAGAGCGGATGCTCTGGACTGGTCCGGCCGTGGTGCTGGGCGCGTTTCTGCTGTTTCTCGTCCAGCCGATGGCCGGCAAGATGCTGTTGCCGCTTTACGGCGGCGCGGCTTCGGTCTGGTCGGCGTGCCTGTTCTTCTTCCAATCCGTTCTGCTGCTCGGGTATCTGTACGCGCATCTGCTGGCGCGGGGCCTGAGGCCGAGGGCGCAAGCAGCCGTGCATGCGGCGGTGGTGCTGGCTTGCGTTCTGCTGCCGCGCGCCGCCCCGCAGGAAGGCAGTGATGCCGCTCACGTATTGCTGGCGCTGGCAGGCGCGGTGGGGTTGCCCTATTTCCTGCTTTCTTCCACGTCGCCGTTGATGCAGCACTGGCTGGGCTTGCTGGATGCGCGGTCGCAGCCCTACCGGCTCTCGGCGTGGTCGAACGCGGCTTGCGCGCTGGCGCTGCTGGCGTTTCCCTTCGTGCTGGAACCCTGGGCGGGATTGTCCCGGCTGCAGCGGGCCTGGAACATTGCCTTCGTAGTTGAGGCTGCATTGCTCACGGGAGCGGCATGGCTCGTCTGGCGGCGGCAGCCCGACTCGCCGCGCCTGCCGCTGGCGGGAAGCACCCGTTGGCGGGAACGCCTGCGATGGTTGGGGTGGGCCGCCTTGGGAACGGCGTTTCTGACGGCGACCACGGCCCACATCACGCAGGTGGTCGCGCCGGCGCCGCTGTTGTGGGTGGCGCCCCTGCTCGTGTATCTGGTGACCTATGCCGCCGCCTTCCTTCTCGATGCGCCGCCGGGAAGACGCGCCGCCTGGCAGGCCTTGCTCGGGCTGCTGGCGATGGCGCTGGCCATTCTGTTTCTTGATCTGCAGTCGGGGCTGGCGGCGAAAGCCGGGCTTTACTGCCTGGGACTGTTGCTGGTGTGCCTGTTCGCGCACCGCGAGCTGGCGGCTTCCCGGCCGGCGCCCGAGAAGCTGACCAGCTTCTGGACCCACGCCGCTGCCGGCGGAGCATTGGGGACGCTAATTGCGGGCGTGCTGGCGCCTTCCCTGCTCAAGGGCTATTTCGAGCTGCCGCTGCTCATGGCGGCGACGGCGCCGCTCTGCCTGTGGCGCATGCGCGGCGCGGGACGCTGGCGGATGCAAGGCGCAGCGATGGCCGCCGTGCTGGCCGCCACGCCTTCGCTGGCGTTGATCCGGAACTACTACGCCGGGCTGGTGGACGCCGGGCGGAATTTCTACGGCAGCCTGCGCGTGGTGGACGAGCCCGCCTCCGGCCCGCGGCCCGCGCTGCGAAAAATGCTGCACGGGATGGTGGTGCATGGCTCGCAGTTTCTCGATCCCGGGCTGGAGACGGTGGCCACTGCGTATTACGGCCGAAACAGCGCCGCGGGACTGCTGCTGAGCCGGCCGGGCGAGCCGCGCCGGGTGGGCATCATCGGGTTGGGAGCGGGCGCGCTGGCTGCCTATGGAAGGCAAGGGGATGTGTTTCGCTTCTACGAAATCAACCCGATGGTGGCGGAGTTCAGCCGGCGGCATTTCCGGTATCTGAAGAACTCGGCAGCGCGGATCGAAATCGTGGAGGGCGACGCGCGGCTGACGCTGGGGCGCGAGGCGCCGCAGGGGTTCGATGTGCTGGTGATCGACGCCTTCAGCGGGGATTCCATTCCCGCGCACCTGTTGACGCGCGAGGCGTTCGCGTTATACCGGAAGCATCTGGCGCCGGGCGGCGTGATGGCCTTTCACATCTCGAACCAGTACGCGGACCTCTCGCGCGTGGTGCGGGCGCTGGCGGCCGATGGCGGCGTTGCCTGCACGCTTTTGAGCAGCCCGCCGGATCCCGCTGTTGCGGCGCTGGCTTCCACATGGATGCTGGCGGACACGCGCCGGCCGTGGAGCGGCGCGGCTCCGTCGCGGCGCTATTTGTGGACCGACGACGCGAATTCGATTCTGCCGGTGTTGCGGTGATTATTTGCGGGCCGGCTCGGGACGTCCGGCCAGCGGTTGCACGGCGCCCTTCCCGCAGAGGGCGACGCCATTCTGCGTCAGCCCGCGCAGCAGGGCCACGTAGACGCCGAACAGCGCTTTTTCGGTCACCGGCTGGCGCCCGGGCAGGCGGGCATGGATCGGCAACTCCGTCAGGATCTGCAGCCGCACGCCGCGCGGGTTGATGCGGCCGTGGGCGTCGTGCAAATTGGCCAGAGTGAACGGCGTCTGCATCACGGCGCCGCTGCGCGGGTCGACATAAAACTGGCAGCGCGCGAACCAGCCTGTGTTGGCGGGGTCGGCGCCGTCGAACAGCAGCAGCGGCCCCTCACGCTCCTGCGCGGCGAGGTCCAGCACGATGCTGCGGGGGCGCGTTTCCGCCCTGCACGTGAAGCCTGCTTCCTCGGCTGCCTGCCGGAGAAGATCGGCGTCCAGTTCGAGTTGCACCAGTTGGCGGCCGCCCGCCTGAAGCACCTGCATCACTTTCAGTGTAGCCGCGGCTATGATGGTGGCGGATGGAGAAGGCGGCGGCGCTGGTTCTGTTCGACATCGACGGCACGCTGCTGCGGCGCAGCGGGCCGGCGCACCGCCAGGCTCTGGAACGCGCCGTGGAGCGCGTGACCGGGACCGCAGTTTCGATCGACGGCATTCCCGTGGCGGGGATGCTGGACCGCGACATTCTGCTGGAGATGATGGCCCGGGCGGGAGTCCGGGGGCGGGCTGCGCACAGGCTGCTGGAAGTAGCGGGCAGCGCGGCCCAAAACATTTATGTCCGGACTTGTCCCGACCTGTCCCGCAAGGTATGTCCCGGCGTGCGGCCGCTGCTGCGGCAATTGTCGCTGCGCGGCGTGCCGTGCGGGCTGGTGACGGGCAACCTGGAACGGATCGCCTGGACGAAGATGCGGCGCGCCGGGCTGGCGGGCTTCTTCCGCGTGGGCGCGTTCTCCGGCGACGGGGCGACGCGCGGAGCTTTGATCCGGCTGGCGGCGCGCCGGGCGCGCCGCACGGGGCTCATCGGGCGGGAGGCGCGCGTCGTCTACGTCGGCGATCACCCGAATGACGTGAGAGCCGCGCGCGAGGCCGGGGCGCGCATCGTGGCCGTGGGCACGGGCGTGGTGAGCGGCGCCGAGCTCTTGCGGCACGAGCCGGACCATTATGTGGAAGACCTGCGGAAACTGCGGGCCGAGGACCTGCTCGGACACGGCGGCTAGCTGCGGTTCTTCTGTTGCAGCAACTGTTCCACCTTGTTGACCTTGTCTTCCATCGTTTGCGGCTTGTCGGTGCGGGTGCCGATGCGGATGTTGGTGGAGATGCGCGGCACTCCCATCGCGTGCAGGGCTTCATGGCAGCGCTTCACGGCGGCCATGACCTCGTCCCACTCGCCTTCGACGTTGGTGCCATAAGCGTGCAGTTTTGTTTTGAGCCCCGATTCGCGCAGAATGCGCTCGCACTCGGTGACCTGTTTCGACACGCTCGCTCCCACTCCGAGCGGAATGATGCAGACATCGGCGATCGCTTTCATGGGGGTCTCCTACGGCCGATTGTGACCGATTCCGGAGGAGCCGGCGCGGCGGCTGCCCCGGGTCTACGCGCCGGGCAGACGGGATGCGGCGCCGCGCCGGGGCAGCCCCGTGCAGATGCCGTTGCCTGAGGTCACAGCTTGTCCGGCGAAATTTGGCGCCACGTTTCAAGAGCTTATGGGCGCGAGCGGAAGGACGCCGGGCGGACGCTGCGACCAACAGGCTGGAGGTTACACCATGGCAGCTCTGCCACAGCCCAGATACGGGCTCCAGCATTTGCATCTTTTCCCCGTCTATCAGACGAGGGAGGACTACAGAGCGGCGACAGGCGAGGAACCGCCGCCATTTGACCCGACAAGGCCGGCGCAGTACTGGTTCGATCCGGAGGCGGCCAAGTCGCCCAAGCGCGTGATCGTGTACGAACACGCCCTGGCGATCGACGAGCGAGGCAATCCCAGGCGCGACGCCAACGGAAAGCCGTATCTGGAACCGCTGGCCGTCCCGAAAACCGAGGCCGCAGTCGTCAATATCCCGTACAAGAAGGGCGCGAACGAGCCTTCCAGCGGGCTTCCTGACACTCCGGTTCCGTGCCGCGCTCTGCACGACGACGAGGAGCTCGAGTTCGGCTTTGGGGGGATTGTGGTGGTCCGGAACAAGAATTTCGACGATCAGAGCGTGGTCGGCTTTACCAGCGCCGACCGCGAACTGCTGCGCGCCATCGCCCGGAAACTCAACGTGAATCTCCCGGCCTGACCGGCGATGCGGGCGAACCCGCAGGGCTCTCGGGGTGGTCAAAGCCTTGAGAGCCGCCAGGCGCGTAGAGATCCGAATCCTCTCCGCGCGCCGCGGCCGGAATCAAAACCCGGATGCTGGTTGAACCACCCGTGGGCTTCTCCCGGCGCGGGCTGCATCTGGACCCGGTGATCGGCAGGGCGTGCAGCGGCCCGTCTCCCTCCCCCGCAGCCGACACGGGAGGAGCTGGCAGCGCCTGGCGCCGACCTTCGCAGATTCTTCCCTGCGGCGCCGGCAGGCACAGCGCCGCTACAAGCTGCTTCCGAAGCAGTCCGAAGCTGCTGCTCCAGGGCGGCGCTTGCGCAGCCGACGCCGCAGATGTCCGCCACCCTGCCGAGGCCGGGGCCGGCCCCGACCACTCGACTCCTGCACCGGGTCACCCTGAGCACCCAGGCATAGGGCTGAGCTGAACAGCACCCGGGCACAGCCCGGCATGGCCACTGTGCCGCTCACGCTCGGCAGCAAGGACAATCGCACGCCATGGGCGCGTTCGGGTTCAACTGACGACAGGCGCTTCGTGTGCAGGGGGCCGCCAGTTCATCAGCCGTTGCACGTCGGCAACGGCTGCGTCGGGACACCCCATCACGAGGTCAGCGCTCATATCGATCTTGCGGCCGTCGGGGGCTACCAAAGTCAATTCTCTGATAACCATCATCCCTCCGGGCCACTCTCCCTTCGTCTCCCAATACGAGACGGCGAAATCCTTCGGGTCATAGCCTGCCCGCCGGATTGCGTCAGCCAGCACCAACTTGCTCTGCCAGGAAACCGGCGGCGGATCCGCAGGTCTCCGCCAGAAGAGGATGGCGTTGTCCGGCTCGATCTCCTCATCAGGCACATTTCGAAAGACGCCTTCCAGGCTCGCCGGTGAACCATCTTCCTGACTTTGTTCGGCCGATCCGGCAACGCGTGTACCATCCTGGGACGGGGACAATCCCAAACCGGGAACGGCGGGCGGGGTCAGCGGAGTCGAGAAGAGCCGGGCCAGCCCGGACTCGACTGGCGCCTGCGAGGGCGCGCCGGCGCTTTGCGCCTCCGGGTGGAGTTTGGCAAAGAACTCATCGCCAACCACTTGCGGGGAGGAAGATCTGGGCGGGAGGCTGGCGGAAGATTCCAGCCATGCGCCGAGACCGGAGGATCGGGACTGTGAAATCGCAACGCTCATGCCTCCGGTTCAAGCAATCGGCAGGCCAGTGCCAGATCAGCCAGAGCGAAGCAGGAACCGAAGGCCGGAGGGCTTATTGAAATTGAACCCGCACGGTCTTGGCCACCCCGATCGGCTCCACCAGCAGCCGGACGTCGGCCATGGGAGGCCTGAACTTGTCGGGGTGGGCTGTGAACTTCAAGACAAGAGATGCTTTGCCATCTTTGGGAACTTCCTTGGGCGCAAGCTCGCATTCCAGGCCGATCACCCCGGGACAGGTCACTTTAATCTCGACGTTGCCCGGCATGCCGTTAAAGATCTCCACCGTCTCGCTGCCGCCGCTGGCCGGAATCGACACCTGGTGCCGGGAGAGCTTGACCATCGCTTCGAGTTGTTTCTCATTGGTGGGGATGGCGCCCATCGCGCCCGCAAAGGGATTGGCAGGCGCGCCGGTATCCGGGGCGGGTTTCATCACGCCGAAAGGCGTCGCCACCCCCTCCTGCGAGACGTCCGGAATATAACGGCACCAGAGTCCCTTCTCCAGCCTCCAAAGGCTTGTAATGGGCGCCTTGACAGCCATGGGACCCGACATGGTGCCGAGCACCGTTCCGAGCGCCGCCGTGGCCCGTGCTTTGGTGAAGTCCGCCTCGTAGGAAGTCTGCACGATCTCCACACTCGACCAGCGCCGTTTCTCAGCGTCGTAGTAGCGGTCCTTGCTGTCCTCGCATATCAGCCCTTCAGCCTGCCGGAACCGCCCCGCCATCTCCAGCTTGTAAAACTCCAGGACCCTCGCCCGCAGCGCTTCATCCACGCCCGCCGGCGGGCGGTTGAACCCTGCGCCTCCGACAGCTTGCCCGCAGGCGGCGGACGAGAACAGAACCAGACCGTAGAGCAGGAGTGCGCGTGGTTTCATAGAGGACTTCAGAGCCGGGGGAGTGGCTGGGAGGCAGGGACTCGAACCCCGATACGCAGATCCAGAGTCTGCAGTCTTACCATTAGACGACCTCCCAGCGAGGCCATTTTCATTATAACAAACGCCTCCGAAATACAAGACGCGCAGGCCCGCTGTGCGTTAGAGTAGGCGTGAAAGGAATCTTGCCATGACCACCAGCCGCCGTCATTTCCTGGCGGGATCCGCCGCCGCCCCCGCCATCCTGCACGGTTCTCCGGCTTCCACCGCCGCCAACGACAAGCCCGCCTTTGGCGTGATTGCCGCCGGGGGCCGCGGCCGCTATCTGGCCCGCTACTTCGGCAAGCTCGGCGCCGAGTGCGTCGCTGTCTGCGACGTGCGCGAGGACTGCCTTCAGGAAGCGCTGAAGGACTTCCCGCAGGCCAAGACCTATTACCACCATGAAGAGCTTCTGGCCCAGAAAGGCATCGATTTCACCGTCTGCGCCGGCCCCGACCACTGGCACTTGCAGCACCTGATTGACTCGCTCCAGGCAGGCAAGGACGTCTACACCGAGAAGCCTCTCTCCAAGACGCTCCAGGAGAGCGCCGTCATGGTGGAGGCGGTGAAACGGAGCGGAAAAGTGGTGCAGGTGGGCATGCAGCGGCGCAGCGCGCCGTCGCTGATCAAGGCCAAGCAGATGGTGGATGGCGGCATTCTCGGCCGCATCACCATGGTGAAGGCGAAATGGCACTGGAACACGGCGCGCCCGCTCAACAACTCCCCCTTCCCCGGCAAAGTCGATTGGGAGCGGTTTCTGGGCCCGGCGCCGAAACGGCCGATGGAGCCGCGCCGTCTCCGTTATTGGCGCTGGTTCCGCGATTACGCCGGCGGCAATATGACCGACCAGGGCACCCACCTGATGGACGTCGTGCAGTGGTTCACCAACTCGCCTCCGCCCCGCGCCGCCATGGCGATGGGGTTCGTGGCGAAGAACGAGGGCGCCGAGCACCCGGAGGTGTTCAGCGCCACGTTCGATTACGGCCGCTTCCTCGCCTGCTGGGAGCTCAACTACTGCAACGACTTCGACGACAGTTGGTCCATCCTCTTCATGGGCGATGAAGGCACCATGCTGTTGAACGACTCCGGCGTCACCGTCTGGAAGGAGCCCTGGAAGGACAACCGCACGCCCGTCGTGGAAGAGAAGGCGCCGGTCCCCATCGAGACCCACATCCAGAACTTCCTCGACTGCCTCAAGTCGCGCCGGCAACCCAACTGCACCGTGGAGATCGCGCAGCGCGCCGTCGCCGGGCCCCATCTGGCCAACCTCGCCATGGATCTCGGCCGCACGGTCAGGCTGGCCGAGGATCTCGTCACCGTATCATGAAACATTTCCGAATTATTCTGTTCTTGCTCGCCGCCTCCGCCGCCGCCCAGCCGCTCCACTTCGGCCTGCGCGGCGGCTTCGCTCTTCAGGATGCGATCCATTCGCGCGGCAACCTCCGCGCGGCCTCGAAGAACTGGACGCTCGGCCCGACGGCGGAGCTGAGCCTGCCGCTGGGCTTCGCCGCCGGGCTGGACATCCTGTACCGCCGGCTCG
>Ga0272446_1001656_pt1 | contig 31916 bp, 24 predicted proteins | sample YNPCB0061_FD_194587 | JGI IMG/M metagenome (GOLD analysis project Ga0272446, IMG submission 194587) | Hot spring microbial mat communities from Yellowstone National Park, WY, United States - YNP-CB-006-1 | ecosystem: Environmental > Aquatic > Thermal springs > Hot (42-90C) > Sediment | place...
AGGAATATCATACGTCATGTTTGTTCATTTGCATGTTCACTCCGACAATTCAATTTTGAATGGTGTAGTGAAAGTGGACAAAATTGTGAAAAAAGCAAAGGAAATGGAAATGCCGGCAGTAGCTCTTACTGATCTGGGCTCATTGTATCCGGGTGTAAGTTTTTTCCAGAAATGCACAGCAGAAGGTATCAAGCCAATTTTTGGTGTACAGGTAAATTTAGCTCCAAGAACCCGTTTTGATAAGGAACCTAAAATAGATGAGAAGACCACTTCTTTAGTTCTTCTAGCAAAAAATCTTGAAGGCTATCACAATTTACTGAAAATAATATCCATTGGTCATTTGGAAGGTTTTTATTATCGTCCAAGAATAGATAGAGAAATTTTAGAAAAATATAAAGATGGGCTGATACTTCTTTCTGGTGGAACAGGAGGTGATATTTTTAAAAATATTTATCTTGGAAATATTGAGTCTGCAAAAAAATCAGCGAAGTTTTACAAGAAAATATTTGGCAATGATTTTTATCTGGAAATCACTAGGTTAGGGACTCACAGCGAAGAAGTTGTAGAGCCGGTATTGCTTGAAATCGCAAAAGAATTACAAATCCCTATCGTTGCAACAAATGATGTTTATTATGAAAAACAGGAAGATAGCGAAGTAAGAGAGGTTTTGTGGTGCATTGACGAAGGCAAGCTTATGAGCGACCCATCGCGTCGTAGGCCAGAATCAGACCAACAGTATTTTAAATCACCACAGGAAATGGAGGATCTTTTTAAGGACTTGCCCCATGCGATAGAAAATACTGTAAAAATTGCTGAGGAGGTAGAAGCTTTTAATATCAGTTATGGTAAAGTACAGCCAATTTACCCGAAACTCCCAGAAGGAGAAACTGAAGAATCTTACTTGAGGAAATTGGTATTTGAAGCTGCACCAAAAGCTTTCGGATATTGGAATAAAGAACTTGAAGATCAAATAAATTATGAATTGCAGATCATTCACGACAAAGGTTACGACGGGTATTTTCTAGTGGTGTGGGATGTAGCAAATTGGGCAAGATCTCATGGTGTTTCTGTGAATGCGAGAGGTTCTGCAGCAGGAACATCGATAGGATATGCTTTAGGAATATCTACAGTAGATCCTTTGAAATGGAAATTATTTTTTGAAAGATTTTTAAATCCTGAAAGAAAATCACTACCCGATATAGACCTCGATATAGCAGATAATAAAAGAGATGAGTTGATAAATTATATTAAAGAGACTTATGGTAATGAATGTGTTGTAAATGTAGGCGCATTAGGCAAACTCACAACTAAGGCTGCTATTAGAGATGTTGGAAGAGTACTTGGAGTAGAACTAAATGTCATTGACAGACTTTCTAAACTGGTACCTGTAAAATTTGGACGCGTGCTAAGTATTAATGGAATGATAGCCGACGAATTAGCAGGCAAAGATATCAAAGTTGTAGAAGAAAATAGAGAAAAAGTTAATCAGTTTAGGAATCTTATAAAAGAAGATGGAAAAGATTTAAAAACTATAAAATTTTGTAACAGTTGTCAGAGGCCATACTTTGATACTGACAAAAATGAGTGTAAAAACTGTCATGAAGAAATCAAAGTTATTTCGGAGTGTTCAAGTCGTTTTTTAAAACTCTTAAAATACGTTCAAAAAATTGAAGGATGTATTAGAAATGTTTCTACTCATGCATGTGGTTATTTAATAACTGCACCTAATCCAATTATAAACTATTGTCCGATACAAAAAGAATCCGGAAGCCGAGATAGAATTATTACCCAATTTGAAGGTAAATATTTAGAAGAACTCGGTTTGATGAAATTTGACTTCCTTGGAGTTGCTAATCTTTCAATCATTGACAACACAGTAAAAATGATAAAAAAAGATAAAAACATTGATATCGACATTTATCATTTACCTGAAGATGATACAAAAACTTTTGAATTATTCAGAAGAGCAGATACAACTGCAGTATTCCAGTTGGAAAGCAGTGGAATTAAAAAATATTTGAGGGAACTTGAACCACATAATCTAGAAGAGATCTCTGCAATGCTTGCGCTATATCGGCCTGGTCCGATGCAATACATTCCTACTTTTATTGACAGAAAGCAAGGACGTGAAGAAACAAAATACCTGATTCCAGAAATTGAAGAAATTATGAAAGTTTCTTATGGACTCCCAGTGTATCAAGAACAAATTTTGCAGATAGCAAATAAAGTAGCAGGATATTCTCTAGGTCAAGCAGATAATCTTCGTAGAGCCATTGGTAAAAAACTTCCTGAAGTAATGGCTGCCGAAGAAAAAAATTTCAAAGAAGGTTTTCTAAAAAATTATCCGAATTATGGAGAAGAAATAGCCCAAAAGCTTTGGGAATACGCTTTGCCTTTTGCGGATTACGGATTTAATAAATCTCATACAGCTGCTTACGCTTTAATCTCTTATCAAACTGCTTATCTCAAAGCCAATTACCCAACTGAATTTTATGCTGCGTTAATGCTTAGTGATATAGACACACAGGACAAACTTGTACGCGATATTTTAGACGCAGAAAGGCATGGTATTAAACTCTTGAATCCCAGTATAAATAAAAGCGATGCTTATTTTACAATTGAAGAGGAAGGAATTATTCGTTTTGGTATTGGAGGTATGAAAGGCGTTGGCCTCAAATCAATACTTGCAATTGTTCAAGAAAGAAAAGCCAATGGAGAATTCAAATCTCTTGACGAACTCCTAGAAAGAATAGATCAAAAAACCGTATCCAAAGGAGCAATTGAAGCTCTGATAAAAGTTGGTGCAATGGAGGAGTTTGGGACAAGAGCAGGACTTTTGCAAATATATGAGGAGGTTTATACAAGAACTCAAAAAGCAAAAAAAAGTTTAAATGCAGGAAATATCGATATGTTTTCTGGAGGTGGAAATGAAGAAAAGTCGCACCAGGTCACCAAAGTACCAGCAGTAAAAGAAGTAGATGATATACAAAAAATAGAATGGGAAAAAGCAATTCTAGGGGTTGCGATAACACCAAGCCTGCTTATGAAAGTAGGACCTTATCTACAAAGCAAAGGTTATAAACTCTGTCATGAAATGCAGGATGAAAAAGAAAAAAGTATTGTGAAAGTATTTGGACAAATTACCCGAAAAAACGAGATCACAACAAAAAATGGCGATCAAATGTGTTTTATGGAAATTGCTGACCCATCTGGCAATATTTCTGTAACCATTTTCCCAAGAACATATGAAAAATGCGGAGAACTCAATATCGGTGATTACTTGAGTATTAAGGGTAAAACCCAAAAAAGGAATGAGGAAATGCAGCTTCTTGCAGATGAGATAAAAGTAGTAAAAGATTATGAATTAAAAACTGTATACGATAAATGGCAAAAGAAGTCTCAAAAAGAATCAAAAGCTGCGACTTCAATTAATCCGGTTTCCCTAGGAAAACCTGGATCTGATTCTTCGAATATTGAAAAAAATCAAATTGAATCAAAAGATCATACAATATCTAATTCTCAAGAAAATTTAAAAAAAATGACAAACTCAACAGTAAATGAACCAAAATCTAGTTATTCAGTAGAAAATAAATCTATTGAGTTCTATGTTAGAAAAGATGCCGCAATTGATGAATTAAAGGATTTAAGTGAGACCTTAAGACAAAGACAAAGACCTGATGGTATTGAGGTTTATTTGCATTTACCAAATCACGTTACAGTTAGAAAAATTAAACTTGAAGGGCTATATGATCCTGAAGTTTTAGAGCTTGAAAGCGATATAATAGAAAAAATACAATCTGCTTAAAAGAATTTGGATTCTCGATAACTATTCTAAATAAATCTATACGCAACAGATTAACACTTAGGTATAGGACAGGAACAGAGATAACAATACTTTATCAAGGTATTTTCCTTTCTTCTTACCAATATACTTTTGCACCCTGGACAGCGGAATGCTCGAGGGCCTTTAGAGTCATACCCTACTTTTCTTATCATAGCTTCAAGTTCAGTATCTCGACCTTCGGAGCCAGAACAAAACCCGCTTGCATCTCTAGTAAGAATTTCGTTACTGTTTTTCAAAATACTTTCTCTCTCTTCAGCAGTAAGAAAGCCTTTTTCATCGAACTTTTCTTTTAAATCTAAAAATTTATTAAACAAAATATTTCTTTTTATTCTTAATTCTCGAATTACCTTTGGTCTATCGACAATCGGAAGCGATGCATGATATGCCAAAAAGCTTAAGAAATCAGGAATAGCTCCTGAATTTTTTAATATTGAGATTATTTCCTGAAACTGTCTTTGCGATTCTTCAATTGTTTTATTCCCCACTCCATATACGACCTTGCTACCTAAAATCTCCTCTAAATAAGAATCAACCAAATATAGTAAATCCTCATCTTCTCCGTGGAAATTTATTTCTCCTAGAATTTCTAATGGATTTTTTAAATTTCTATATCTCAGATCCCCGCTTAATTTTTCTCCGAGTTTTTTTAATACACTCAATTCCGAATTACCCTTAAACTGTTTTACAGGAACTACTAGTCTTCTAGCTACAAGGGTTGCATTACTTCCAAAACCTACAGTTCGACCTATTTCAATCATCACAAATCCAGAACCAATTCCTATACTTGGCGAAATCATAGTCCAGGAAAATGGCGGTCTTTTATTTTTCTGAACTTCTTTTAAAGCACACTGTAATGTTACTACTCCATTCAAATCATAAGGCGCTCTGATTTTATCAACTTCTGTTACCTGCCTTTCAGGGGCGTACATCACGACAAGCGGTTCTCTAGCACCTTTTGCTACCAAGAATCCATTTTCATCAATTGCCATCTCATAAGGAATTCCAAGAGCGAGTCGGTAGGTTTCTGAAAGCGCTGTGACTAAATTCATCTCTAACCCATATGAATCCAATCTTCCTTCTCTTGCTGCAGCAAGCTCAATCTCAACATTATATGCTGGAGCATTTTTATTTTTTTCCTGGGGAACGACTTCAGATGCAACATCTCCAATCAGCGAAGGATTGAGTTTCTGAATTAAAGAATATAACATTGCTTTGGCTCGAAGCTAAATATCTTTATCAGGATCGGACTTTTACCGTTGCGGCACAGTAAGGGAATTGCACCCTATTTCACTTACTTTGAAGACATATCAGTATACAATTCCAAGTAAGTTTTACAATAAATAGCAAGCCATAAGTACTAATATTGTGTACAATACAATATTTTAAAGATGCTATCACGATTATATAAAAATATGTTATCATCCAACGATGACGAAGCTTATATTCGTAACTCATCCTTCGGTTATTGTTGACCCGAACAAACATCCTGATGAATGGCAACTCTCTGATGAAGGACTAAAAGAAGTTGAAAGACTTCTTCAGAAAGAGTTTTGGAGAGAGATAAAAAAGATTTATTCAAGTACAGCATTAAAAGCATTTTCTGTTGCAAAGTTAGCGGCACAGAAATACAATATCAATATCCAAAAAGTAAATGAACTTAACGAAATAAATCGTGACAGTACGGGTTTTCTAAGTCAGGAAAAATATAATTCAGCAATTGAAGATTTTTATATTCATCCATCTGACAGTTATAAAGGTTGGGAAACTGCTTATGAGGCAACAGAAAGAATTAAAAAATGCATTGACGATATTTTTGCTGATCAGCCAGATGAGCTTATAGTGATTGTGGGTCACGGAATAATTGGAAGCTGCTTATCCTGTTTTATTAAAGGAATTGATCCAGCATTTAATGAGGATAATGATATTTCTTCATCATTAATTGAAATCCATTGGAGAAATAAAAAAATTATAAATGACTGGCAAAGGTACTAGTTTTTTCGGAGCATTTTTCATTTTGAGGGAATCAATCTATATAAAGGGTAATCTTGATGATTGACAGTCTATATATCTATGATATCATAAATATAGAAATTAGGTCTTGGGTTTTGAGCAGTTTGTTTATAAACCTAATTTCAGTACAATCCATCCTCCAGGAGCCAAAGGAATTTGGCTCCTACTTTTTTTAACTATCATTTCATTATGTAGCTATGTCTCTTTAATCTGTGATTTATCTTATTTCGAAAATTACAACTTTATTTGCTGTATCGAGTGTAACTAGATAAGCAAATCCCAAGTCGTATCCCACATTTGTGGAAGAGCCGGAGGAAAGTTGGTAGTGAGAAATAAGATAAATCACAGAAAAGCTGGTTAAAAGTTTATTATTGATTTATACCCTTCCTCACTTATTATTACAGAATCGACCAAATCTATACCGAGAACTTCACCTGCTTCTCTAATCTTTCTCGTCATCAAAATATCATTTTGTGAAGGCTCAAGATTACCTGAAGGGTGATTATGAGCAACAATAATTTTTGATGCTCGGTCAGAAATACTTTCAGCAAAAATTTCTCTTGGATGAAAAAGACTGCTTTCAAGTGTTCCAATAGTTATAACTTTTTTAGAAATCAATTGATTACGAGCATTCAATGTCAGAAGTAAGAAATGCTCCTGTTTTTTATAAATATATTCATTCAGTAAAATAAAAACGTCCTTTGATGAATTAATCAATACTTTTCCAGAAATTGCATTAGCATAACGAAGACCGATTTCGAATGCGGCTTTTAGCTTTATAGCTTTGACTTTACCCAATCCTTTTACACCACAAAGATCTTCAATAGAAGTATTCAATAAATTATCACCAAATTTTTTTATCAACTCTTTCCCAACTTGAATTGCGTTTTTTCCTTTTGTGCCTGTGGAAATAATAATTGCAAGTAATTCTTCTTGAGACAGATTTTCTGAGCCAAGTCGTGATAGCTTTTCACGAGGGCGAAAATCAATTGGCTGATCCTTAATCTTCATTTAATCTGAATTCTATCTTTTTAATACTTCTTCAACAATATCAATGATTTTTTTCTGAGCATTTTTATGAAGTTCAGAAATCTTTTCTATTTCATCAAAATCTGGTTCCAAGCTCTCTATTGATTCCAATAATTCAATCAAATTGATAATTGGTAAATCAGCCTGGTTAATAGATTTCGCGAGTCTAAGTTTTTCTAGTAACCTGGCATTTAAGAACTGCTCATTACCAGATGAAGTTGCAATGGGAATAAAAAGCGCCTTCTTTTTTAGAACTAAAAATTCGGTAACGCTATTTGCACCTGCTCTAGAGATTATTATAGAAGCATTATTCAAAGCAACAGACATTTCTTCTGAAAAAATATAGTCTTTAGCTAAATAGCACTTTGAACTTTTATTAATTTTTTCTTCCAATTCTCTAGCTTTTGCATAGTCATTGAACAAGGTATTTGAACCTGTTTGATGTAAAACATTATATTTTAGAATCAATTTTGGAAGGTAACCGAAGATAAACTCATTTATTGCATGAGATCCTTGATTACCTCCTGTTATTAAAAGAAGCTTTTTACTTTTATCAGAAAAATCAAAATCAGCTTGTGGACTATTAAGAATTTCTTTTCTTACTGGATTACCTGTCAATACAAACTTTTCTCCATCATGCATCATCTCTAGCCAGGATAAACAAACTTTTCTTGCAAATTTTTGGATAAATTTATTTGATCTACCTATCGTTGTAGTTTGTTCATGGGCAATAATCGGAATACGGAAAACCCATCCCCAGAAAACTACAGGTACTCCGACATGACTTCCAAATGTTAAAATTAATTTTGGTTTATAAAATAATATCCAGAATAAAGCTTGAATAAATCCTATTGGTAATCGAAGAAACCAGATTAGAGAGTGAAAATTTGGGAACAATGAAACTTTGCCCGCGATTATAGACTTGAATGGAATTTGGACTTGTTCAGTAATCAGACGAAACTCAGATGAAGGATTTTTATCAAATAAGAGGGACTTTTTTTGTCCGATATATATCAAATTTTCATAACCTCTCAACCTTAATTCATCAATACAGGCAATAGCAGGTGTGGCATGACCACCAGTAATTAGAATTAGATTTTTATTTTTATTTTTCTTTTCTTGATTCAATGTACTGAATTCTTTTATTAAAGATTAACCTTGTTTGAGCATCCAATGCTGGAATTGAACTTAAAACAAAACCAACATATGGTAATAAAATCCACTGTGCAAATGAAAACATAGAGAAAAAAACTCCTTTTTTCCAAGGTCTTTTAGGTGCTATACGAAGCTCTATAAATATTATGACCACAAGCATTATCGTACTCAAGTTGAAAAGAACAATCATTAAGGAAGGTAAAGCATAAGCAAGAGTTGTTGAACGGAACTGCTCATTTAGTATCCCTGGCATAACACCACCAAACATCGGCAGAATAGAGCTTACCGACCATTCTAAAGAAGTTCTAATCTGATTAAACATCGGGAGTGCTTTTGCTCTCCATGGAACATCTTTTCTTTTTAGACTTTGTGTAAAAGAATAAGCAAACTCCGATGCTCCCCATGCCCATCTTCGAATTTGTTTATATTGTTCAACAAAAGCCTTCCAAATATTTTGGCCTTGAACTGGATTCCCAGATGTCGTGATGAAAAGTGGAATTACCTTAAAATCTGTTCCATATGTAAAAATTGCATTAAACATGGTTCTTTCGTCTTCAGGTATCAGGTCGACATCCCAAAAATCGATCTCTTTTAATGTTTTCAAGCTCATCGAATAAAATGCATAAACAGTGCATCTATAGTTATTTCTCTGCTGTAAAGCAAGTCTCCATTGAACACCCAGGGTAATTATTAAACGTGAAAAAAAGTTAGCATCCCAAAGGTTTGTATAATCAGTTGGCACTGGTTGATAAATACGTTTATGCTTCATTTCACCCTCAAGCAGGAATTTATATAAAAGATAAGCCATATAGGAGTGATGGTTAAGAACATCGGAGTCGTTACTTGTAAGCAAAACTTTTGCAGGATCTATTCCTGCCCTTATAATTTCATCATACAAAAATCTTCCTCCGTGATTTTGATTGGAGGATTTACCCTTTAGTTCACCAGGTTTTAATTCGTGTTCAGTTATAAAAATATATGCAAATTTACCATCAAATTCTTTTTTTAATTCCTCTGCAATCTCACGACCTTGCGGTAGAGCTTTCTCGGATGAAAGACAAAGTATTTTTTTAGAATTTGGGAATTTATTATCAAGTATACTTTGAACTGTTGGTCTGAGAACATTAATTGATTCAGAAGCGTATGGGATTAATGCACAATAGTAATAATCCTCCCACTCGTCCGGGAATTCGTTTCTCAACCTTTGAATCCAGTCCTGTCTATTTACGTAAAGTAGTTTTTCATGTCCAATATAAGCAAAGATTACAAACTTAATCGCATTATAGACCCAATAAACAGAATAAAACAAAATGAAATATGCAACAATTGCTGGATAATAAGCAGCAAGAACTATTGGACCCAAGAGAAGAGTCCAAGTTAAAAGTCCGGGTACCGATTCCAAAAATCTATAAAATCTTTGATTGAAAACTATTTTCTCCCACCAAGCCATAAACAGTTCATGATACAACTTTTTAAAGTACTTTCATCCTATGCAACCGGAGTCAATACAACTCTTCTATTTGGTTCGTCTCCTATACTTCCTGATTGGAGGTTTGGGAAGTTTTCTTGAATATATTCGTGTATAACATGTCTTTCAAAAGCATTCATTGCTGGAAGGGCTATTTCTTTTCCTAAAGAAAGGGCTTTATCAGCAGCCCCTTTTGCTAATTCTTTTATCTTTTCTACTCTTTTGATTTTGTAATCATCAATATCTATTATTATTTTTAATTCTTCGTCAAAGTCCCCGCTTTGATTCATATACATTTGTCTTATCAAAAGTTGCAAGGCCAAAAGTGTTTTACCAAATTGACCAATTAGATAAGAAACACCTTCTCCACGAATGTCGATCTTAATCTCTGTAGGTGAAATTTCGGTAAATGTTGCATTATATCTATCTGAAAAGCCCTTTTCTAAGAGCTCTCCTACTATTTGTTTTACTATTTCATTTCTTTCCATAAATGATCAAACCTTATCGGTATTATAACTCAATTTTACTTTTCTTTCTTCGTTCTAAATATTTTATTCTGATAATTCCTAATATCCTCCTTTATCGAAGCCCAATTCAGCTTACCATCGGCATGTCTATACTGGACTATAGTCTGGCCAATAGCGAAGATATTCTGTACAAGCCAGTACAAACCCAAAGCAGCACTAAAAGAATAAGCTCCGATTCCAACCATCAATGGCAAAAAATATGTCAACTGCATTTGAGTCCATTTATTCATAGCCTCTTGCATTTCTTCTCTCTCTTTTTCCTCCTTTGTCAATTTCTTTTTATTTGCTTTATTTTTTTTCTTCAAACTTTCTGCTCTTTTTTGCTGAGCTGAATTCACGATCTTAGATTGAATAAATTGTGTAACTACGAGCAAAATAATAAGCAATGCATAAGGCCATATACTCCACTGGAGCCCTATTCGTTGAGGAATCTCAGCCAAATCAAATCCCAGGAAACTAGTATTAAATAAATAATCGACAGAATGCCTCAAAAAGTCAAAATACAAAATATTGTTAAAAAAATCTCCCCCCTTATTCGGATCCGAATTAACTGAGGCAATATTTGCAATAACTATATTTAATCCAATAAGTATAGGTATTTGAATTAAAATAGGTAAACAACCTCCTACACAACTACCGGCTGTTTGTTTCATAAGAGCCATTTCTTCTGGCGTCATTTGAGCAGCATCTTTTCTTTTAGATTGTAATTCTTGAATTTTTGGCTGAAGATCAGCCATTTTCTTTTGCTGCTGAATTTGTTTTATAGTTAGAGGTAGAAGAATAATTCTTAAAAAAATCGTGAAAAAAATTATAGCAAAGCCTAAATTACTTCCAAAAAGCAGATAAAAACCTAATACTAGGTTTGTCAGTGGATTTACAACAATAGTGTCAAACACGAACAGATTATATATTTAATTTGGTTTAGCAACAAATTTATTTTATTGATTCTTTAACTTTCTCTATCAATTTATCTAGTGAAACTTCTGACTTGGCAAAATAATAAGTCGGTTTATATTTCAAAATTTTTTTCTCGAGCTTGGTATCCAAAGGCAAATTAGTAAATAAAATTATCGGCAATTCCTTCCCCCACTCGTCACTCCTCATTTTTTCCAGCACTTCAAGCCCATCAACATGCGGCATCCCGAGATCTAGAAGAATTAAATCTGGACTCTCTTCAAAAGCCATTTTTATTCCTTCCTCGCCTTCTCTTGCGCAAAAGACTTGATATCCTTCTGCTTCGAGTTTTTTGTTACGACCTTCCTTAATGAAGCCTCATCCTCGATAATGAGAACTTTTCTCATAGCCATATTTTCCTAGATATTAAAGAAATAGTGAATAAATTTAAAGACTAATTATTAAATTTTGAATTTTCGGTTCTCCACTTTTCTATCTCCGCGTGGTTTCCACTTAAAAGGATCTCAGGGACATCGTATTTTCTTCCCTCATCGTCTACAAAAGAAGCTGGACGGGTAAACTGGGGATGCTCAAGATTTTTTTTCCCTTTTTTTAAATCTGAGAAAGACTCAAGTTTATTTGAGACCTCATTACCTAAAACGCCCGGAATTAGTCGGGAAATGGAATCAATTAAAATTAATGCAGGAATTTCTCCTCCAGTCAGAATAAAATCACCAATCGAAATTTCATAATCAACAAAATTCAAAATCCTTTCATCAAAACCTTCATAATGTGGGCAAATCAAAATCAATTCATCAAGATTTGTACCGAAGTCCTCAGCCATAGTTTGATCATATTTTTGACCTTTTGGTGAGAATATTACAGTTTTAGAGTTATAACCGCCATGGCGAGCTTGTTGCGGGATCTGTTTCTTCAAGTCATTTATCGCTCTATAAATTGGTTCTACCATCATTACCATTCCTGGCCCGCCACCAAAAGGCCTATCATCAACCATCTTATGGACTTCTTTTGGCTTCGCCCAATCTCGAAGATTATAGACCTCTATATCAATCAGACCTTTTTCCTTCGCTTTTTTGAGCAATGAAAAGTCTAAAGATTTTTCAAAAAAATCAGGAAAAATTGTTAAAACTTTAAATTTCACTAGTTAATTATAGGATAAATATGATAAAATGCACTTTTTTACTTTCAATCCTTTTAATTAATTAGTCAGATGACACTATGACACCAACAAATTAGAGAAACAAGAACTCTTAAAACTTTTATCGAAAAATAGGATAATTGAACATGAAAAACAATTTCATAAAGGTAAGAAATTTAATTATTCACTTTTTCTATAACAACATATTCAAACCTCTAGCTTTTCGCAAAGATCCGGAGGAAGTACATGACCGAACTTCATCAATAGGGAAATTATTGGGATCTAATCCAATTACAAGATTTCTGACAAAACTAATGTTTTTTTATTCTGATCCAATTCTTGAACAAGAAATTTGTGGAATTAAGTTTAATAACCCAATCGGGCTTGCTGCAGGTTTTGATAAAAATGCAGAACTTACTCAAATACTGCCTGAAGTTGGATTTGGATTTGAAGAAATTGGCTCAATTACTGGTGAACCTTGTGAAGGTAATCCAAAACCCCGACTTTGGAGAGCAAAAAAATCAAAATCCCTTCTTGTCTATTATGGCTTAAAAAACGATGGTGCAGAGGCTATTTCAAGACGGCTTCAAAATCTTAATTTTAAATTTCCTGTTGGAATCAGTATAGCTAAAACCAATTGCGAATTGACCGCGGATACAAACGAAGGGATCAAAGACTATATCAAAGCTTATCGCGCCTTTGAAAATATTGGAGACTATTACACCATAAATATTTCCTGCCCAAATGCATTTGGCGGTCAGCCTTTTACAGATGCTCCAAGACTAGAAATGCTGATGAAGGCAATAAACAATGAGAAAAAAACCAAACCTGTTTTTATAAAACTATCACCTGATATTTCTTATGAAGAATTAGATTCAATAATTGAAATTTGTAGAAAATATAAAATTGACGGAATAATTTGCTCCAATCTTACAAAAAATAGAGAAAGTAAAAAAATTTTAGATAAGAATTTACCAGAGACGGGGGGATTTAGCGGAAAAGTTCAGGAAGATCTATCGAATAATCAAATCGAATATATTTTTAAAAAATGTGGTAAAGAGTTTGTAATCATTGGATGCGGAGGCATTTTTACAGCAGAAGACGCATATAAAAAGATCAAGCTTGGAGCGAGTTTGCTCCAAATGATAACTGGTATGATTTATCAGGGTCCGCAGACAATAGGAGAAATTAATCGAGGACTCGTTGATCTGTTGAGAAAAGATGGTTATAAAAATATTTCCGAAGCTGTGGGTAAAGCTTAGTACCTCCCCTTTTTTTCAATAAAATTCCTATTTCCAATGATGCAATAGTTCCATTTACATAAAATTTAATTAAATCCATAATCGTATCGTGAATAATCCTGATAAGTTTACAATAGATTTGAAGTCAATCAAAAAGCAAGTGGTCTCATCTAGTGAACCTGAAGTAAATTTAAAAAACAAAGAAGAAAAGTTAGAGCGTTTATTGTGTGAAGAATCGAATAAGGCTGATAAATTATTTTCTAAATCAAACACAAAATTCTCACTGATAATTTTAGCTTTAATCATTTCCTTAATTTTAGGAATTAGCATTTTTCTTATTTACAGGAGTAGCGAAACATATTATCAGGGTGTATGGAACGGAGAAATTACAGAAATTGATAAGCAAGCAGGAGTAAAAAAAGTTACTTACGAAATATCTGATACAAATATAACTCAGATTACCGAAAGCGATAACAATGGTATAAAAGTGGAGGTCAAAATAGATTATGAAGTAAGTATTTTGGAAAAAAGATCTGCAGGAGTTTATTTTAAATTAGAGAATATTGAACTTAGCTCAATTAATGTCGATGTGCCAGCACAATTATGCGGTAAAGATATTTCTGGTTGTGACAGGATAAAAGATAATTATAGAAAAACATTTGAAGAATTCTTAGATAAACAAAAAAAAGATCTTATTAATACAAATATTAGATTTAGCAATTCTGAAAGTGGAAGTAAAATAGTTTTTTCAAATAGGGAAGAGATCAAACTAAAAAGATAAAATTTTCAATTTTGATTTTTTACTTTATAATTTCCTTATGGCAAATATCGATCACAAACCATCAAAGTATATGTTAAATCTTCTTCATGTTCTAAGTGCTTTTGCAAACAAAGAGGAAAAAGTGATTAATGTACTCGTAGAAATAGTTTCTGGAACTATCAATAAGTATGAAATAATTACCGAATCCGGTCAGTTAAAGCTTGATCGAGTGGGATATTCTTCACTTGCTTATCCATTTACTTATGGAGCGATTCCAAGAACATGGGATTTAGACGGAGATCCTCTTGATGTAATGATTGTTGGCATAACTGAACCTCTAGCTCCTGGTTGTTTAGTTGAGGCGAGAATAATTGGTATCATGAAATTTAATGATGGTGGAGAGCAAGACGATAAAGTGATTTGTGTTTTGAATGATGATAAAAGAGTAGATCACATAAAAAAATTGGAGGATTTGGGAGATCACTTTGTAAAAGAAACACAGTATTACTGGGAACATTATAAAGATCTAAAAAAACCTGGCACTTGTAAAACAGAAGGTTTCTTTGACTGCGATGAAGCGGTAAGAGTTATCGAAGAATGTGAAGAAAGATATAATTCCGACTTCGCAAATAAAATTCATGAATAGTATTAGTAATTTATAATATTCGTTTTGAAATTTATTCTGTATCTACTTCTATTTCCTGACGGGATTCATATTTAAATTCCTATTAACAAATTTATAGACAATATGTCCATTTCTTTTTCTGATTAATTGAATATGGAGTTTATTCTTCAAGGCAATACGTGGAATTAGACGGTTCAGTGCGGAAACGATAACTATCCAGTATTCCCCTTCTTCATTTAATAAACTTAACGGTTTCAGGATAAATTCTTCCTCAATTGCTTTATCTCCAATCTTTGCTGGAATATTAGAAACAATTAAGTCGAATTTCTGATCCACTACCTCCTCAATTCCTACTGATCCAATTGCGCGAAAATTTCCTGTTTTGTTTTTTTCGGAATTTTTATTAGCGTAACGCACAGCCAACAAATCTCTATCCAAACCAATAACTTGCGACTCAGGAAATTTTCGCGCAAGATAAATCCCCAATGCCCCATATCCGCATCCAATATCTAAAACAGATTTGGGTTTGATATTTTGTGGAATATTTCTAAGCAATATAGCTGAACCCAAATCGATTTGAAAAGTAGAAAACAAGCTCTCTGCAACATCAAATCCCAATTCAATACCAAAAAGTTTAAATTTTATTTCTTTTTTATAATAAATATCTGACATTTGTAATTGATTTATACATCATTTTTGGGAATGTCTGTATATTGACAGGCAAATTATCTGCTCCCGCGCATGCCCCAAAAGGGCATGTTTTTTTAAACTTACTACGTAGCCTTGCTGGAACCTTTATTTGTGAGGAGCCTTAGCTAAAATCGCACCGTTTACGGTGCTTACATTATGGGCTACCAGATCCGAACAGATCAAAGTTCCAGCAAATACAAAAGGTTTTAAAACTGCGGCTTCAAAATAAACTTATGTGCTTTCATCTCAACTTCATTATCTAAATCAGCCAATTCCTTTCTTTGAATACGCAAAGCTTTTGCTATCAATGCATCAGCCAAATGGGGATTTTTGGGAAGAAGTGAGCCGTGACAATAACTACCAATAACATTCTTATAATAACCGCCTTCAAGTTTTTCAAAATAATTATTTCCATAGCCGCTTATAACTCGGCCAATTGGGCAAACTTTTTTTGAAACAAAAAAAGTTTGCCCACCATGATTTTCAAAACCAACTAAATATTTTGAAAAATTTGTATCTATATCCCAGTACTTAGTAAACTCCGAACTCATCTCGACTACAATATTTCCAATACATCGAGACTTTACCTCCTCACCTGGGGCTTTTGTTTCTATATCTAAAATTTCTAAGCCTTTTATCAAATTCCCCTGTGCATCAAGAAAAAACTTTCCGAATAATTGATAACCTCCACAAATCAAAAGAAAAACCTTGCCCTTTTCTACTTCACTTTGAATGAAACTTCTGTGTCTTAGAAGATCTTCAAAAACCCTTATCTGGTCAAGATCCTGTCCTCCACCAAGAAAATAAATATCTGCTGTTTCTATATGCTCCTGACCAATTTCTGTTTGACAAACTTCTACAGAAATATTTCTGGACTCGGACCTGTATTTCAAGGCAATAATATTCCCTAAATCACCGTAAATATTTAAATAATTTGAATACAAATGATTAATTTTTAATTTAGTATTTTGCATTTTTTATTCCCACATTTCCTTGACTTTAGTATATTTTCCTATTTCACGCCTTAACTCAAGCATTGCTGTATAAGTCGGCAAAACAAATACTTTTTCATAATTAGATTTAACCAAACTTTCTACTGAATCAGAAACACTTTCGAAAACAGTTACTTCTCCTTCTTCGCTTTTTGCCGCTGAAATTTTACTTTTGAACTTCAATCCCTCGTACTTCAGTCTAAGTGCAATATCATATTTTCTTATTCCTGAAACGTAGATATTCTGAAAATTTAAATTTTTTAATAAAGAAAAATCTACATCCCAAATCCATGATACGTCTTTTCCATCGGCAGTATTATCATTTAATAAAATTAAAACTGCTTCCCTATTTTTTACATTTTTGAGTAAATGTAAATTTAAATTCATACCAGCAGGATTTTTTGCCAGCAAAATTTGGAAATCAATAACCTTTTCACCTGCAGACTTTTTAACTTTGATTATCTCTCCTCTTCCAAATGCCGGCTCAAATTTACTCAAATCCAAGCTTAACGATTTATCGTTAAATAGTTGTTTTGTTGCAAGAATTGCACAAGCAGCATTAATAGCGTTATGAAGACCTGGAACTTTCAAAATATTTTTATAAAAATTTCCTTTTCTACCTTCTATATCAAAAGTGCTGCAAAGATCCTCGTTAATACGAATATTTTTAATCAAATAACTTTCTATTTTTTTATCAATGAGTTTATCAATTTCTTCAATATTTTCGATTTTAATTTGCGATAAGTATTCTTCAGCAATCTCAATCTCGATTATATTGTTTGTGCTTTCTTTTTTGAGAGAAGAAACTCTTGCGTCGTTCCCATTCAAAATCAAAACAGGATTATTGGAATTCTTAACTGCTTCTTGAATATATCGATAAGTTTTATCTATTTCTCCATAAGCATCAAGTTGATCACGGAAAATATTTGTTACGACAATAATCTGTGGTTTTACAAATTTTACCAGTCTTCTCATCGAGCCCTCTTCGACCTCAAAAATCGCAAGTTTTGACTTTGGTTTCCCCCAAAAATCAGTAGTATCTAAAAGGCTTGAAGCTATACCTCGAAGTAGATTTGATCCGCTTTTGTTTGTGACATAAGAAATATTATTTTTCTCAAGTAAATGACAAATCATCTGTGTTGTCGTCGTCTTGCCATTTGTACCAGTAACTAAAATTACTTTCTCAAAAACCGAAAGCATTTTTTTCAAGGTATTTGGAAAATAATCCTCAAGCAAAACCCCGGGCAAAGCGGTAGCGGAATTTTTAGTGAATTTACGCAACAAAAAAACAAGTAACTTCAAAAAGTTAGTTATAAGCATAGTGTATTGTATAGGAAAAAAGATTGGAGAGAAATTGAATGGAAGATCCATCCCGAAGGCTGATATAATCAAATCTAAATGAGATACTTAAATATATAAGCTCTTAAGTCATCTTACGAAATTTACACCTAAAACCAGATTATAGATAGAATAAGCCAAAGCAATATCGTGAAGAATTTATTTATATAAAAAATAAAAGCAACTAACTAACAGTTTTTATCTTAGCAATTACCAATATTTGCTCACCATCATAAGATAATGATGCCTGCATTAGATCAAAACCAATATCATTCAATGAATTTATTACTTCAATGCTATTATGCTGATTATGTCTATATATAACAATATTATCCCCAGTCTTCAACCCAACTGTTTGCTTAAAATCTCTTGTCTCAAATATAATATCAATATCTAACTTTAAGTTAATTGAAATAATTCGCGCTTTTTCATTATGATCATAATATCTCTCAACTTCATAACAATCTTGCTTTATATTCAAAAGATCAAGTACCGTTATGAGAAGTTCAATATCAGAATTTTTACTCATTTTATCCCTTGGGCTAAAGTTCAGGTGGACTTTGGTTTTATCGGTATCTAAAAGTTGACCTAGAAAAAGAATATCAGATTTTCCCATACTACTCTTTATAGTGTGTAATGATTCATCATATTTTCTCTGGTTTTCTATTGTACTACCTAAATAAAAAATTACGTTAATACATGATAATTCTTCTGTGTCTGAGATATGTGTATTCTTAAACAACAACTCCTGAATGCTATCTATATTAATATCTCTAACATGACCTTCGAAAGGGAAAAGAGACCCAAACCACTCATAAAAGTTCTTTTCAGCTATTTTCAACATCTCTGGACTGATATCCACACCTATATATTTCCGAAGCTTACCTAATTTTATTAACTTTTCTGCAAACTTCTTAACTGGAACTCCATTGCCAGGTCCAATATCAACAATATTTACCTTTTCGTTATTCTTAAAAAGAGAAAAAATATATTCTTCATTAAAGTCTAATGCTTCGATAGTTCTTTTTACTGTGATTGGATTGTCTTCTTGGATAACTCTATTTATATACAAATCGAAATAATGGGCACCGCCATTGAAATACGCATACTTATGGGGAATCTCTCTGTTTATCTCAAGGTTAGAAATAATATCTATTATTTGTCTCTCATTATATACTTCATAGAACTCCTTAGTTGGTCTTACCTGAGTAAATGCTCTACGATTCTGAAATTTCCTTCCTCTATCTGATAAACTTTTTAAAGTTAAATGATTAGATTCAGTATCAGCGATGTAATATTTATTTTTTTCACTAATCAATCGAAGATTAAGGCTCTGTCTTTTTGCAGCATCAATCCAATTTCTTATCGTTTTTTCTGACACCCTATACAATTTAGCGAGTTCTACATTCTTAAACTTTTTCATATTTACCAATTATATATTTCAATGTTCCGAAATATCTCGTAGCATTGATTCCGTAAGTACTGGAAAATTATCAAACTCGATAAATTTTTCTGTACTAATAAATAATTTATAGAACCATTATATAGATTAAATTTAATACTTCAAAGATATCCAATAGAGTATAGCATATGTATTGGATTTTGGCATCGACTCAAATGCAGTGAAGCATTAATAAAAAAAAATAATCAAATGAAAACGAATCAAAAAATAAATACTATTGTCCGCGAAAACACAAAAAATTATCAACCTATTCAAATGAAAAGAAAAGTCATGATATGGATACTTACGATGGACGGAGGATTACTCATCAAGACTCCTAAAAAAAGCAGAAAAAGCATTCGTATAACCAATCTAACTATTCATAACGGAAATTTAAATGATACTATTTATAAAGTAGAAAAAGAAACCGGAATTTTATGCAATAGGGATCTATTTAAAAAAGTTTTTTCTTCAAATTCAGTAAAAAATAAAAACTTTATTTATGACATGTATATTCTTTGTGTTAATCTTGATAAGGAGCATAAAGAGTTTATTGAAGAACATTCAAATGGGAAGTTTGTTGATTATAGAGAAATAATGACTTACCTTGCTAAGTATAATTTAACAGAAAATTGCAAAGACAAGCTTTTATCACTTATTGATGCTTTGTACGAAAAATATTCATTCCTATAAACACCTATATCCGACAAAAAAGATGAGTTTTATCTTGATAAATCAGTGGCAGCTTTACCTACTCTATTGCGTAGGTAGTATAACTTAGCTCTTCTAGCTCTACCCTTACTAACAACTTTTACACTATCAAGAATTGGCGCGTGCAATGGAATAATTCTTTCGACTCCGACACCATTTGCTCCAATTTTTCTAACTGTAATGGTTTTTCTAAGTCCTGATCCAGACTCCCTTATAAGTATACCTTCAAAAAACTGTATTCTTTCTCCCTCTTTTTTATCAGTGACTTTTAAACCTAGTTTTAGAGTATCTCCTACCTTAAATTCTGGAATATCTTGTTTTAGACTTTTTTCCTCAACTTGAGAAATGATTTTAACGTTCATGGCTATAGTGTGTTTTATAAACAATTATGGAGAGTATACTATAACTCTATATTTGAGTAAATCACCTATATCCTAATTTATATCTTTTAGAAACTCATATTTGGTTTTCCTCCGACTGGATTATGCAGCGGATTTGTTGCTGGAGCATTTGTTTTAAACTTGCCACTCATCTTTCTGATAATTTCTTCTTCAACAAGAACTCTATCACGGCCATAAACATTCCTCGAAATTTGAACAATTAAATCTCTCATTTTTGCATCACCTATAGGCATTTTCTTAAATGTGGTTTTAATCGAAAAAGGTGGCGGATAACGCCCGTCAACCATAAGTTTTACGTAGGCATTCTGGTTTTCGAGATTAGTCAGGTCATTTTTATTAAATACTGGGGCTAATTGACCTTCGAGATACTCAGCGTCATCTAATCCAACGCGGAATGATACTATTGTCCCAACATTTCCGAATACTGCGTTTCTGACTTCATCTTTGATTTGACCAATATACTGATTCGCAACAATGAGGTTTAGCCTGAATTTTCTAGCCTCGGAAAGTATGGTTGCAAAATCATCAGTAGCGAAATTCTGGAATTCATCAACATACAAGAAAAAGTCTTTCCTTTCATCAACAGGTTGGTCTACCCGACTCATAGCAGCGGACAAAATTCTAGGAATCAAGAGCAAACCTAGGAATTCTGAGTTTTCTGCACCGATACGACCTTTTGAAAGATTAATGAGCAATATTTTCTTGCTATCCATCACTTCTCTCATATCAAATGAGGAAATTGATTGCCCAAGCATATTTCTCATAAGTCTATTACTAATAAATCTATCAAGTTTTGAGGTAAAATAACCCATCAATTCTCCTCGACGATTTTCCGGAGTGGCAGGAATCTCTTTTTGCCAATAATCAAGTACAAATGGATCAGTAGTATGCTGTATCAAGTCATTTATAACATCCCAGTCCAAAAGCAAGCACTTCATCGCTTCTATAAGAGTCCCTCCCTTTTTCGCCATAGCAGTAAGCAAAACGCTTCGCATAGCTCTTTCAAGAAGTGGCCCCGTGATCCCTTGATTATTGGGATCAAAAAGCTTTTGAATCATTTTATAAAAAGCATTTGCAATGAAGTGTTTTTCTTCTTCTGAGTGATTATCTAGAACATTAAATCCAAAAGGCTTTTCAAAATCCCCAGGGTTCCAGAAAATTACATCTTCTGCTCTATGAGGCGGAATTCTCTCCAAAAGCCATTCAACTCCATCTCCGTGTGGGTCTATATAGCAAATCCCATGACCAGCATTGATATCTTGAAGTGCGAGGTTTTGCATAAAATACGACTTACCTGTACCAGTTTGTCCAATAATATACATATGCCTTCTTCTATCATCGAGAGTTCCCATAGCAACATCTTTTTCTAGTCCACGATAGGATGCAGTACCTAGCCATAGGCCTTTTGAGGAGACGGATTCATCTGCAGGAGCTCGCTTAGCCATAAGCCATTCTATGTGAGGGGTCTCTACTTTTTTACTAGGGAAATGAAAAATTGTTGCAAGTTCTGCAGTATTTAAAATAGATTCCTTTGCCCAAATAGGAGGAATTCTATTAATAAAGTCAAACACTACAGTTTTTTTTCGCAGATACTCTTTAATTTTATTAACTTTTAATTTAGAAAATTTATTTGCTTGAGGACTATTGAATTGTTGGAATGAAGCCTGAACATTAGATAAATTCAGTTTCGCCATTTCTTTATTTGGACTTACAGAGATTATCCTTATTGTAGTATCAAATCCTATTTTTGCTATTTTATCTCCAATTGATTGAATTACTTCCTGTGGCAAATTTGGAGCACTTTTATTTTCTGGATCTTTTTGGGATTTCTCAATATTCTTAAGCACTGCCCTACCTACTTTTCTCCACTTATCATTTGCTGGAGAAACAATATATTGTACAGCGATGGCTTCTTGATCCCTTACCTTGCTTAGAGAGTTAGTTATAAGATTTAAAGGATCTGAAGAAAGCTTGTCATGTAGCACAATTGGCAGGTGAGCTTCCTTGTCTAGCCTTAATTCTACAAACTCAACATAACAATTATCAGGGTAAATATTATAGTCTTTCGAAACCATAACCTCAGCTGAAGGATAGGCTCCAAGGATTTGCTTTTCAACAAGATCTGCTACTTTTGCAGGACATACAACAAAAAATTTAATTTTTTCTCTCAAAGCCACAATTTCAAAAGAGACAGCAAGTTGCTGAGAACCTAATACTTGTTCAAAATTCTTTTTTTCAAAAAGGGCATAAAGCCCTGCAAACATTTGTTCTGCATTTGGGATTTCATATTCATTATCCCGGGGGACTTTGACGGTAAAATATGTCAAATCTTCAGTATTATTCTCCTGAACTGACCTTCTGGTGCCATCAACATAAATCACAGCTAAAAAATAAAATGCAAATCCTGCGACAAAAGCGATTACAAACAAAATAGTAATTATTACAAAAAACTCCATTTTTATATATTAACACATATAACTCACTTTAGCCCAATATGTGTCTGATATAGTAAACCCTTTTTATAGGGATTATTTGATATTTGTAGTTTTGACTATATAATTTACAAACAGTTTTCATTTTTTAATAGTGTTAATTGTTTATTCATTGGGTACGGTAGCCAAGTGGCCTAAGGCCGCGGTCTGCAAAACCGCTATTCGCGGGTTCGACTCCCGCCCGTACCTCCAATCCTCCGATTTTAACTGTAACCCACAATTACTTAAAACGCAGTAAAGCAAATCGATCCTTGGAACTGTACATTTTCCCATAAAAAATATACAATTGCGTGTCCTTTTTTTGCCTTTACAAGCATTATATGAGTACCAGCCTTCAGTCAAAGAAAAAAGAAAAAATATTAAATTTATTATTGGAAAAAGGAACCTTACAAGGTTTTTTAACCCAGGAAGACATTTTGTCGCTATTGCCCGAGCCTGAAAATGATATAGAGTTTTTGGAAGAACTGTTTTTTTCATTTTATGATAAGAAGGTAGAAATTATCGGTATGGATGAGGAAGATGAGGCAGGAAAAGTTTCGTCTAGTACTGCTGAGCCTCTTACTTTAGAGAAAAAAATCAAAATCCTCAGGACAATTCATGCAAATATCAACTCTGACCCTATTAGAGCTTATTTACAAGAAATAGGAAGAATTCCACTTTTAACTGCAGAAGAAGAAGTATACCTAGCTAAGGAAATAGAGATGGGAAATCAGGAAGCTTCACAGCACCTTACAACTGCAAACTTACGACTTGTTGTCTCTCTTGCAAAAAAGTATGCAAATCGTGGACTAGATTTACTGGATTTGATTCAAGAAGGAAATGTGGGCCTCATGAGAGCCGTTGAGAAATTTGATTATCGAAAAGGTTATAAATTTTCTACTTATGCGACATGGTGGATACGCCAGGCTATTACCAGAGCTATTGCCGATCAGGCAAGAACAATAAGAATTCCAGTTCATATGATCGAAACCATTAATCAGTATACCAAGGCACTCAATGAGCTTTCTATCAAACTGCAAAGACCACCTACAGATGAAGAGGTTGCTAAATATATGAAGCTAGAATTGGAAAAAGTGCTGGAAATCAAAAATATTTCCCAGGTGCCTACATCACTTCAAATGCAAATCGGGGACGATGCTCAATCTGTTTTGGCTGATATTATTGCAGATGAGGGAGCTCAATCGCCTGAAAAATATGCGGAATACACTTATCTTAAGAAACAGCTTAAAGAAGCTCTTTCGGGTCTAAATGACAGAGAGAGAAAAGTTCTTGAATTGAGATTTGGACTTGAGGATGGAATTGCAAGAACTCTTGAAGAGGTTGGTCAGGAATTCAATGTAACAAGAGAAAGAATCCGACAAATCGAGGCTAAGGCTCTAAAGAAATTGAGAGAAAAAGATTATGAGAGAATTCTGATTGATTATGTGAAGTGAGATAGACGTATTTTTGCACATCCTTTTATCAATCATGCTACAAAAAAAAGTATTCCAATAATCAAATTGGATAATGTTTAATCCTGCCTACCCTCAACCGCGCATAGCATAACTGCAGCAGCAATACCGACCCTATCATCCATTTGATCTTCAGTATCTAAAGTCATATCCAAAGTAATATGAATAGTAAAAGGATTGAAATTCTGCTTGAAATGCCAAACAGCTTTTTCACCTACATATCCGTAATACTGCTGAGGAATGAGCCAGGTCAAAAATCTTCTAAGTGTTGCCATAAGCGCACTATCTTCTTTAATAAGCCCAATCACATTATCGCTTGAATCTAGTACTTCCCATTCATCTTTCAAAATTGATTTAAGACCTTTTCTTTTGAGAGCTCCAATTTTCTGTCCTGTTTTAGAATCGTTGATATCGTAAATAGCAGAAAAATCTATAATATTTCTAGCATGAATTGCAAGTAATTCTTCTGTCTTTGCTTCATCTCCATAAACTCTTAGATCTTCTTTTAGTTTAAAAGCTTTTTGCTCAACATAAAAGCAAAGATTTTCCTCCATATCATAAACCCTGAAAGCTCCACCAAGTAACTTAAAAAATTGACGTTTAATAACATATTTTTGTTTTTTGAATCTAGGATCCATAATTAATTATACATCATAAATATTTTTGATAAAGAATTTACAGCTTGTTTCAAACTTACATCACAAAGATGTTTATATGAGTGCTTAGTCTTTTGAGTAAGATTTTTATATAATCTAGGACGTGAAGGAAGACAAAAGAAAAAACTCATCAATAAAAGATTTCTTTAAGTTATTTTCTCCCTATAAATGGTGGGCGTCACTCCTTTTACTTCTGACAATATCTGTAAACGGATTAAATCTTTATATTCCTCAATTAATCTCTATTTCGATCGATGACTTTTCCAAAGGGGTTTTTGATGAAACGAGGATGATCCTGATTTTTCTTGCTGTAATATTAGGCAATTTTATTCTTTCAATATTTCAAACACTTTTACAGACAAGATTATCTGAAAGTGTAGCTAGAGATTTGAGAAATGAAATAGCTGGAAAAATATCAAAATTTTCTTATAGGCAAATTTTAAATCAAAGACCTTCCAAACTTTTAACTAACTTTACATCTGATGTTGACGGAATAAAACAATTTATTGCTAGAGGAATGATTTTGCTTATTTCTTCATTAATTTTGATATTAGGTTCAGTCATACTTTTAATCTCTATTGACTTGAAGCTTGCATTAATAGTATTTGCGATTTTGCCGCTTATTCTTATTGCTTTCTTTTTGATTTTTAGAAATATTGGTGCCCTTTTTACTAAATCTCAACAGGTAACTGACCTTCTAAATAAAGTAATAAGTGAAAATGTTTTTGGTTCAGCATTGATAAGAGTATTAAATTCTCAATACGAGGAAACGATGAAATTTGCTGAAGCAAATAAGCAGGCAAGAGGAATCGGCACAAGCATACTTAAAATGTTTGCAGCGCTTATTCCGATAATTACAACTGTAGCGAATCTTTGTATTTTGGCGATTGTATTTTTTGGAGGCCAGGGTGTTTTAAATAATGAAATCTCTCTTGGAGACTTTGTAGCCTTTTATAATTATATTGGAATACTTATTTTTCCGATTATTGTAATCGGATTTATATCAAGTGAATTCGGAAGAGCGCTTGCTTCTTTTGCCAGGATTGAAGAAATACTTGAATTGGAGGTAGATAAAGAAAAAGAAGGTATTAAAAAGCAAATTGACGGAGTAATAGAGTTTAAAGATGTTTCTTTATCAATAAACAATCAGTCAATTCTTAAAAATATTTCTTTTAAAATTTATCCTAAGAAAAAAAATGCAATATTGGGACCAACTGCTGCAGGCAAAACTCAGATATTTTATTTACTGGCAAATTTAATAAAACCTGATTCTGGAGAAATTCTTTACGATGGAATCAAGTCTGAAGATTTAGATAATGATACATTTTTTAAACAAATCGGACTTGTATTTCAGGACAGTGTAATTTTTAATACAACATTAAAAGAAAATATTGCTTTCCGTGACGATGTAAAAGAGGAATCTCTACAAAAAGCTTTGCAAACAGCCGAACTTGTAGATTTCATCAATACTTTACCGGAAGGATTAAATACCAAAGTTTCCGAAAGAGGAGCTTCCCTTTCTGGAGGACAAAAACAAAGACTGACTCTGGCAAGAGCACTCGCTCATGAACCACATATTTTACTTCTGGATGATTTTACAGCTCGGGTTGATAATGAAACAGAAAAAAGAATATTTGAAAATATCAATAAAAATTATCCAGATATTACAGAAATTCTAATTTCTCAAAAAATTTCTTCTATACAAGATGCCGATCAAATCATTTTACTTATGGAGGGTGAATTACTTGCAACGGGAACTCACGAAGAATTAATGAAATCATCTTTTGAATACCAACAAATAGCTCAATCACAAAAAACAACAGAAAATGGAATATGAACTAAAAAAAATTGATGCTTCGCTTGATGACACAAGAAATAATCCTTCAAAACTTCTTGTTCTTTTAAAAGGCGAGTATATAGGACTTGGCATTGCACTTCTAGCGATATTAATAAATTCAGGACTTAATATTTTTGCTCCCCTGCTTTTAGGTCAAGCTGTAGATATTATTACCAAACATAATGACTTTGACGCATTAAAAAATGTATCAATATTTTTGTTTATTACCTACTCTGGCATTGCTTTGACTAGCTACTTGCAAACAATTTTGACAGGAAGTATGGGCCAAAGAATTTTATTCAAATTGAGAAATCAAATTTTTGAAAAACTTCAGTCATTTCCAATAGCTTTTTTTAATGCAAACAAATCAGGTGATTTAATTTCCAGAATAAATAATGATACCGAAAAACTTAATAACTTTTTTTCTGAAGGTCTAGTAAGACTTGTTGGTGAAATTTTTACGATTGCAGGAATTGGAATTTTTATTGTAATTTTAAACTGGAAGCTTGGACTTATTACTTTAGCTGCCGCAGTTGTACTTTTTATCGTAACTACTGTATTGACCCCGTGGATTAGGAGGAGAAATAGACTTAGCTTAGAAGCTACAGGTGATTTTGCTGCGGATATACAGGAGAATCTCAATAATTATAAAGTCTTGGTTGTATTTAATAGAAAAAGCTACTTCCGAGATAAAATGCAGGAATCAATAAGTCGGACTTATGAAGCTGCGACAAGAGCAGGAATAGCAAACAATATCTCCGGACCTCTTTATTTTCTGGCGAATAGAGTTTCGCTACTTTTGGTACTAGTTTTTGGATTTTATTTAGTTTCTACAGGAGAAATTACTATTGGACTTCTGGTAACATTTATAGCTTATGCTAATAACTTTTATTCTCCACTCCAGGAAATGGCTCAAGTTTATTCAATTGTTCAAACTGCAATTGCAGCATGGGATAGAATACAGGAAATCTTGGGGCTAGAAATAAATATCAAAAAAATTACTGACCCAGAAATAATAAATTCCGATAATATTTTGGAGTTTAAAAATGTAGATTTTGGGTATTCAAAGGATAATATAATACTTAAAAACATTAATTTTGAATTCCACAAAGGTTATACCTATGCGCTAGTGGGGCCAACTGGCGGAGGAAAAAGCACAACAGCCGCACTTATGGCAAGACTTTATGATCCTGTAGAGGGTAAAGTATTTTTAAAAGGAAAAGATATTAGGAGCTATTCAGATGAAGAGAAATCTCAAATAATTGGTTTTATTTTACAGGATCCTTATATATTTTCAGGAACAGTTTATGAAAACATTATTTATGGGAATAGAAAATACGAAAAAGTTCCTCAAGAGGAAGTGGTAAAAGTTCTAGAACAAAAGGAGTTAATTCAGCTTATTGAAAAATTCCCCGGAGGATTGGAGAGTCAAATTTCTTCAACAGACGAAAATATTTCCTTAGGCCAAAAACAGCTTGTTGCTTTTTTAAGAGTTCTTCTTAGAGAACCCGAACTCTTGATTCTAGATGAAGCTACAGCAAATATTGATACAATCACAGAAGAAGCTCTTCAAAAAATTATTGACCACCTACCAAAGGAAACAACAAAGGTCATAATCGCTCATAGGCTAAATACAATACAAAAAGCTGATGAAATAATTTTTATAAGCGGAGGTGTAGCTCAAAGCTCGAGATCCTTTGATGAGGTTGTGAAATTGATTGGTAATACGAAAAGAGAAAGTTAGTTAAATGGCGCACCCGAGAGGATTCGAACCTCTGGCCACAACTTCCGCAAAGTTGTGCTCTATCCAGCTGAGCTACGGGTGCACATAATCGGATTATAATTGAAATTCTTCATTAACGGAATAAAATAAACTATGAAAATATTTTTTGGTCTTGGGAATCCTGGAAAAGAATATGAAGGAACAAGACATAATGTGGGAGCAGGTTTTATAGACTATCTTGTAAAAAAAGAAGGTCTTAAACTTAAGTCAAAATTTAACTCAGAAATTGCAGATTTTAAAATAGGCGAAGAAAAAATAATACTTGTAAAAACCAAAACCTTTATGAACAATTCCGGTACTGCAGTTCTAGAAGTAAAAAACTTTTACAAAGCGACTCCCGGGCAAATCTATATCGCATTTGATGATCTCGATATACGTGAGGGTGAACATAAAATCCAATTCGCAAAATATCCCAAAATCCACAATGGAGTAAATGATGTGATTATTAAGTTACATACAGATCAAATTCATTTTATCCGAATTGGAATTGATGGAAGATCAGGTTCGGAAAAAAATTTCATAAGCGGTACAGATTATGTATTACATAAGACAAACTATAACTTTAATCACGTTTACGCGAAAATATTTTTAAATCTAAAGCAAAAGACTGAAACAATGCTTTGAAATTTGATTAGTAAGAATTATTTCACATCAATAATCCAATAATTGAACTCAATATCTTCTGTTAGATTAACTTTATCAATTGTAACCTCAAACCCAAGACCAGGATTTAATTTTGTTACAGAAATTATTGCAAAATTATTCGATTTAAGAGTAAGAAATACTTTGGAATTTTCTTTGATGTTTGTATTTTCGATGATGACGCTTTTTTGAGCTGCAAGTATTTTCCCTGTGCCTATGATACTATCTTCGTTTACTGTTGATGCAATGATTATGTTTTTGACTTCTAAGTTGTTTATAATGGCAGTATTAGTATTAAGAATAGCCTCCACAGTAATATTTCTTGTTGTAATACTTCCTGTAGTAAACAAGTTACCGTCTCGATCAATGTTTAATTTATTATTTCCAATTTTTAAGTAATCAAAATTAGCGTCACCTGCTTTGATATTGTTTGCTGTGGTTAAAGTGTTTTCAGCTAAAATCCAATTAGAATTCCCCACTGCCTCAGGATTATAAAAAAATGGGTTAACGTATATTTTTACAGTATTTTCACCTTTTACCCAACTTTCAAGTGCTTTTCCAATTACATGACCAGATCCGTTTAACTTGGTTACTTTACCTATTTCATTTGAAGCAGTTAAATAATCACCAGGGTTTATATCATCACTTGAACTAGAGACTAGGACATCTAATTGACCAATAAGTCCAACCAAGACTGTTTTATCTGGACTTTTTTCACCGATATTCTTATTTCCTACAAAACCAGTATTTGTTGAAATTACTCCAAGCATTTTATTTGCGTTTGAACTCAAACATGGAGTGGCTTTTCCACTAGCTCCTAAACAAACCGCGAAATTTGCACTTAATTCTCCTGGGACTTCTTCTTCAAAATACTCAGCATAATCAGCTCCACTGGAATTAAATGCTGCTTCTCCATATACATTACCATCTGCACGAACTCGAAAGACAGCGGAAGTATTATTTCGAGTTAAAGAGTTATAGGCAGTTATAAGATTGTAAGCAGAAGTTGTTCCTCCATTTGACTGAACCGTAAATATACCTGGATCTGCTTGCGCTCCGGCTGTTCCGTAGTCATGCATAACAATAGAACTACTATCATTAATTACCAATGCAGAAATTGTATCTGAATCTGATGTTTTTACAAATATGCCCGAAACCTTTTCACTAGAAATTGAAGCATTAACCATTGTTGAAGTATTAATAAATGTTGCTATTGATTGATAACCTGAGCCCGAATTTTTGCTGTAATCACCAATCGAGCTGATTGATCCAGAAGTAAATATCCCTCCATTTGATACGTTTATAGCTTTTGTTGCAATAGATCCTGTAACATCAAGATTTCCACCTATTTGTCCCGAGTCATTAGTATACAAAGAGTTAGTTTTGATACCTCCTGCTTCAAGTTGTTGCTGGTATGATCCTCCCATGTCAAATATCTGCAAAGTATCTGAATCAAAGTTAGTTACATATGCATATCTTCCTTGAACAAATATTGAGCTTGGATTACTTCCAGTTGAAACAGATCCTACCAAGGAAGGACTTGAAGCGTTAGAAATATCAAATACTTGAATTTGATCTGTTCCTTCATTTACTATATAGACATAACGACCTTGAACAAACAAAGAAGTCGGATTTGCACCAGTAGGAGTTGTACTAACTATTACCGGTGATATGGGGTTTGAAATATCTGCAATTTGTAAACTCCCAGAAGTATAGTTTACGAAGTAAGCGTAATTATCTTGAACTTTTATATCATATCCAAAATCATCTGTGGCAACACTACCTACAATGACTGGTGCATAAGGATCTGATGCATCGATCACCTCCAGTGTACTAGAAGTTGTACCAACAAGTTGATAAATATATCTTCCTTTAGCAGTCAAAGCATAACTACCGGGACCAAAAGCTATTCTTCCAGCATCAAAAGTAACATTACTAGAACTGATATCATATATTTCAAGGCCATAAATATAATTATTTGTGACGTAAGCATACTTACCCTGAACGTATATTGATCTTGAGTCGTTACCGGTAATTTTATAGTTAAAAAATGTTGGAGAAGCAGGATTAGAAATATCGACAGTCTGAACAGCACCACTCCCAAAAGCAATGTAAGCATATTTGCCTTGAACATGTATCGCTTCAGGATTATTATCTGACAGAGCAAAAGTAGAAACTAAAAGAGGATAGGCTGGGTTAGAGATATTAAAAATTTGAAGAGTAGCTGAAGTGAAATTTAATACATAAGCATATGCTCCTTGTACATAGACTGCACTCGGATTTTGATCAGTGACAACTGAAGCTAATTGATAATTAGGAACCTTACCTGTCACATGTAATTGGGTAATTGGACTATTTGTGCCAACTCCCAGCCTCTCATTAGTATTATCCCAAAAAAAGCTAGTATGATTTCCAGAAAGTGGTCCACCTGCACTTTGAAAGATAACTGATCCTTGAAGAATTGTAGACAGTGTAATTGGAGAAGAGAATATTTTCTCTCCTGCGAAGATTTGGGTACCAGTGGAGACTAGTCCTGGATATATAGGATCTGCCGTTTGAAGATAAAGACTGCTTCCAGATATTACTGCTCCATTAGCTGATTTGGGTTGAGAGTTGAGAGTGCCAATTGATGTAACTCCGCTTCCTCCTACACAATCAGTGTATGCTCCTCCATTTTCACTACATCGGAATTTGTTCAAACTAGAATCAAAATAAATTCTGCCAGTACCTGCTGAGGATAATGCTGGAGATGATGCTTGACCGCCATAAA
>Ga0272446_1001657_pt1 | contig 31900 bp, 24 predicted proteins | sample YNPCB0061_FD_194587 | JGI IMG/M metagenome (GOLD analysis project Ga0272446, IMG submission 194587) | Hot spring microbial mat communities from Yellowstone National Park, WY, United States - YNP-CB-006-1 | ecosystem: Environmental > Aquatic > Thermal springs > Hot (42-90C) > Sediment | place...
GTGACGAACAATTAAAACAGATAGCGAGAGAAATTGCAGAAAAAGTAAGAGCCAACGCAACTATTGACTGGACAATCAGAGAAAGTGCAAGAGCAAAACTCATGGTGCTTGTAAGACGGACACTCAATAAATGGGGCTATCCGCCAGACAAACAACAAAAAGCAATTGACACAGTATTGAAACAAGCAGAATTATTAGCAGACAATTTAACAGCATGAGAACAATCCAACGCACAGGTGTAAGCACATTTGCAAGCCGCACAAGCCCAAGCACAGACCAAAGCTTACAAAAGAGCTTCCCCTTTCCCACGCAGACAAAATTGAAACGCGAAGCATTCACGAACACAAATAATAAACAATAAAAATGTGAGTAATTATATTGGAAGTAAGAAATCAGGCATCAGATTTTAGACTTCAAGTGTCTGAAAATCAAAATATTATTACCCTAAAAAATTTTTAGGTTTAATATGAGTAAGTAATTAGACACAAGAGACAAGACACAAGAGGCAAGACAAAAAATTGTCTATCAGCATTTTATACCAATGAAAGTGTCAGTTTAATTTTGTGGAACTACTTAAGTAATTAGACACAAGAGGCAAGACAAAAAATTGTCTATCAGCATTTTATACCAATGAAAGTGTCAGTTTAATTTTGTGGAACTACTTAAGTGCCTCAACAAAATTAAACAGACACTTGTATTTGTGTAAAAACTTGAAAAACAAGATTTTGTCTAAGTACTGACATCTAACTACTAATGTCTAACTACTTAATCCGTGTTTTATCTGTTCAATCTGTGTTATCTGTGTGCTAAAAATTAGCCCGCAAATAAAACGGATTAGGCAGATTTATCATATTTTTTGTAAATCATACTAAAATTTGTAACAAAAAGCTACTTTTTAAGAGACGACTAAGTACTTAAAAAAATGAGTAGATTGCTACTCGCAAATTCTTTACTCCCAAAATCAGCTAACTTTTTTCTTAGTAAGCATACCTCCTGCCCCTGTAAGCACCAAAGAACCTTCTGCCCCTTGGTTGAGTTCGGCGGCGTTGGCTTCATCGGTATCTATGTGCATTTCTAACTTGAATTTGTCGGAAACTCTAATGAGTACGTTGCCGAAAGTAAGCCCACGTTCTTGGTTTTCTACACGTACTTCTACGATGTCTTTGTCTTTCACACCGAAGTATTCGGCATCATCGGGGTGCATATGGATATGCCTCCAAGCACAAATTACCCCTTCTTTGAGTTCCAATTTACCTGCGGGTCCTATTAAGGTTAATCCGGGCGAGCCTTCGGTATGTCCCGATTCGCGTATGGGAGCATCAATGCCTAAGAAAAACTCATCAGTTCTTGAAATTTCAACTTGGTCTTTGGGGCGTGTAGGTCCCAAAATTCTTACTTTTTCAATTTTGTTTTTCGGACCTACCAACGTAACCATTTCATTGCAGGCAAATTGCCCGGGTTGCGAGAGGGGTTTTTGTTCAGTAAGTTGGTAGCCTTTGCCAAAAAGAATTTCTACGCTCTCTTGCGTAAGATGCACGTGGCGAGCCGAAACAGCAATAGGAATATTGCGTGGGGCTTGGTTTTTGAGTTTAGAGGATTTGATTACTTTGGCAGTTTGCTCTGCAATAGAGAGTTGCTCATCAGTTTTTACAACCAAAATTTTACACAAACTATTACTTGCCGAAATATCCTCAACATCTTCTACACCGATAAATTTGAGCATTTTGTTTTTGTTTTCGTCTATAATAGCTCGCATATAATTGAGTTTATAGACTATCTTGGAACGCAATGAGGCACTATTTTCGCCAATACCCGCCGTGAAGATGATGGCATCGGCACCGCCCATTACAGCCGCATAAGCTCCTATGTATTTACGCAAGCGATGCACAAACATATCGATGGCTAATTGTGCTTGCACATCACCATCGGCGGCTCTTTCTTCCAAATCACGCATATCGTTGCTACCTGCAATGCCTTTCATACCACTTTCTTTGTTGAGCATATCACTTACTTGTTGCCAAGTCATATTTTCTTGTTCCATCAGGTAGGTAATGATACCTGCATCAATATCGCCGCTACGAGTTCCCATTACAAGCCCTTCTAACGGTGTCATTCCCATACTGGTTTCTACCGACACGCCGTGTTCGATGGCACAGACACTTGCTCCATTGCCCAAATGACAGGAAATAATACGCAAATCGTGAATATCTGCTCCTAAATAGTTGGCGGCTTGTTGGGCTACGTAGCGATGGCTTGTGCCGTGAAAGCCGTAGCGTTCAATATAGTGTTTTTCTATCAGATTTTGAGGCAGAGCATAATTTTTAGCTTTTGGGGGAATGGTACTATGAAAAGCCGTATCGAAAACGGCTACGTGAGGCACATCAGGGAAATATTTTTTAGCAATACGCACCCCCAAAAGATTGATTGGGTTATGCAGAGGGGCGAGGCTGTAAAGGCTTTCAATTTGCTTTTCTACCTCCTCTGTGATGAGGGCAGGCTCGTCAAATATTTTGCCTCCGTGTACTACTCGGTGTCCTACACCTTTCAGAAGATTTTTGTCCAATTTTTCGATAAGCATGGGAAAGGCAAAGGCGAGGGCTTGTTCGTGTCCGCTGGCAGGACAGGCAAGCACTTCCTGATTATCCGAAAATTTGAGTTTGGGCTGAGCGTCGCTAATTCTATCTACACTCATCACTACAATTCTTTTACCTGTGCTAAGGTCTATTACTTCGGCTTTTACCGAAGAACTACCACAATTTACTACCAAAATATGCATAAAAAAATGATTTTTTAAGTTTGGAAATTGCCAACATTAGGACTTGTAATTTTACTAAAAAATATGTTTTCAAAAAAATGACTTTCATCAATTTTCTGTTAAGGCTTCTTGTAAATCTTTTTGCATTTGTTCAAATCTTTCTAAAACTTTTTGCAAAAATTCCTTATTTGTTGCGATTTGAACTACCTCCTCCTCCAAAAAGTCCAACTCACTGACCTTATAGGTTTGCTCTAAATTATTTTTTTCAAATTTGAGCAAATATTTCTGATTCCACCAGAAAAGTGTAATTTGGCACGACTCGTGGAAAATCTGACGGATAACCTTCATTTTTTTTTTGATTTTGATAACAAAAACTTAACACTGCAAAAATTTCTCTTTGCTTTTAGGCGTTTAAGCCAAATAAAAAAATTTTTTTTCGCAATTTAGGTGAATTTAGAAACATATTTTTCAATATTTGCAAAACCTTTTCTTGGTTTGAATGGAAAAAATATTAGTTTTGCACCAAAACTCAAAACCCAACATCTAAAAACTAAATAAACAATCTTATGAGTACAGCTAAGAAAAAACCTAGTACCTTTCAAAACGTTTTCGCAGGTTTGGCGATTGTTATTCTTTTCATTATTGCCGAAATTTTCTTTCACGTCTTTTTGGGAGATGATGCCAATTTCGAAATGAAAGACGGACACCCTCACCCCAAAAACATTTTTGGCACAATTTATATGGGAGGAGCTGTTGTGCCTTTCCTGATTACCTGTTTGCTTGTAGTAATCACTTTCTCTATTGAGCGTTTTATCACTATCACTGCCGCCTCAGGCAAAGGTTCTGTTACGAATTTTGTCTATAAAGTAAAGGGACTTTTGGCTGAAAATGACATTCAAGGAGCTATGGAGGCTTGCGACAAGCAAAAAGGCTCCGTAGGAAATGTAGTAAAATCTGTATTGGAAACCTACAAAGCAATGCTTACAGACAATACCAAAGACAAAGAACAAAAAATAGCCGCTATCACCAAAGAACAAGAAGATGCAACGGCTCTCGAAATGCCTATGTTAGAGAAAAATCTTACCATTATTGCAACGCTTGCTTCGGTTTCTACGCTTATCGGTCTGCTTGGTACGGTAATCGGTATGATTAAAGCCTTCTCCTCTATGAGTGGGGGTGGTGCCGCTGCTGCTGCACAACTTGCCGTAGGTATTTCCGAAGCCTTGATTAACACCGCCACAGGTATTGGTGCTTCGGCTTTGGCTATCATCGCCTACAACTATTTCACAAGCAAAATTGATGAACTTACCTACAACATCGACGAGATAAGCTACAGCATCTTGCAAAACTTTAATGCACAAGTAAAATAATGTTTTCAAACAAGTTTATGGTATAATATTTGTTCATAGATTTATGTTGGACAATTTTCTACCGCAAATTCTGTTTTACACGAAACGATAGAAAAAGAAATTATGGGAAAAGTTAAAATACCCAGAAAGAACCCCTCGTTGGATATGACGGCAATGTGTGATATGGCTTTCTTGTTGCTCACGTTTTTTATCCTCACGGCACAATTTAAGCCCGAAACACCACTTCAAGTAGATGCTCCTTCGTCTTCCTCGAATGAAGACGAAACCCAAAGAGTACTTAAAATCATCGTAGATACCACTGGGCGTATCTTTTTGGAAATAAAAGACCACACCAAACGTGAGGAAGTTCTCAGAAACGTAGCCAAACACTTCGGCGTTGCAGGCGAATTAGGAAAAGAAGAATATGATGAATTTGTGGGAAGACAAACCTTCGGGGCTCCTATTAAGGATTTAGTAAAAATACTAAAAGCGAAAGCTACCTCCAACGAAGCGTACAAAAAAATAGGCATAGACCCCAAAAAGATGGGTATCCCAGTCGATACCATTCCCAAAAACAACCAACTTAGTTGGTGGGTGCTTTATACACGCGAAGCCTATTTTGCCGAAGATAGAGCCAGAAAAGATACTATGTCAAAGGAACGCTTAGATATTATCAGCCGACCAACCGCAGAAGGACTTACCCCCGAGCAAAAGAAAATTTGGGACGAAGAACGTAAAAAGCAATTCAAGGTGGTTATCTTCGGCGACCGAAACGCTCGCTTCGGTATGATGAAACAAATTCTTGAAACACTCAGGAATAGAAAAATCAATAGAATACATTTAGTTACCAACCTTCGTGAAGCACCACAAGCGGCAGGTGGTTCAGAAAATAAGAAATAAAAAATTATCCATTTACCCACAAAATATTTGAAACAATGGCAGAAATAGATACCTCGCAAGGTGGTGGTGGGAAAAAGAAAGGTCCCAAGAAAGTCTCTACAAAAGTAGATATGACTCCTATGGTGGATTTGGCATTTTTGCTTATTACTTTCTTTATGCTTACCACCACCTTTAGTACCCCCAAGGTGATGCAAGTCTTGATGCCTGACAAGACTGAAAACAAAAACGAGAAAAAAGATGAATCGTTCGGAAAATGTACCGTGATTGTTTTGGGCGATTATGATGAGGCAAAGAAAGAAAATAAACTCTACTGGTATCAGGTAATCAAAGGGCAACCCCCCGAACTGGCTGAAATAGAGTACTCCTCTGAAAAAATGAGAGAGTTTTTTTCTAAAAAGAAGAAAGATGTTGCCCGCGACCCTGACTGCTCCAAGCAAGGCTTCGTAGTGGTAATTAAACTCAAAGACCAAGCACGATTTAATGCAATGGTGGATATTTTAGACGAAATGGCTATCGTAGGAGTAAATCGCTACGGTATCCAAGATATAGAACCCCGTGAATTAGACCTCATCAAAGGTTTTAAGGCTCAAGAAAAAAAATAAATTTCTCACTATAACAAGTTACCATTATGGATTTACAAAGTTATTGCTATCAAGCTCACGAAGGTTTCGAGGGTAGAAACCAAGAGTACGGAGCGTATGTAATTCGTAGAGATTATTCAGGAATTGTTACGCGGGTGCTTCTTTTTGTCATTCTTGCCAGTGGTTTGGTTTTTGCAGCACCTATGATTCAGCGTTTGCTCGAACCTACCGAAAAAGCCGAAGTACAACAACAAGAGGCTGTTAAGGAGGTAGAATTACCTATTGAAATTATTGAGGAGGAGGAAAAAAAAGAAGAAGAGAAAAAAACCGAAGTGGTAATTGAAGTGCCACCTCCACCCGAAGTAGAGCAGGTCAAATTCACTGAAATTGAGGTAAAAGAAGAAAAACCCGAACAGCCTGAACTAAAAAGTAATGAAGAAGTCAAAGAAAAGCAGGCAGTTATTGCAGCCGAAGATAAGTCTGGGGTAGCCACTGATGCTCCACCCGAAAAATTGAATTTCAGTGAAACACCCAACGAAGACCCTGGCAAAGGCGGCACAGGTGAAGAAGATAATAAAACTTATCAAGAGTTTGAAGTATCAAAGGCTGCTGCATTTCCCGGAGGAATTGATGAATTCAGAAAGGCTGTAGCCAAAAACATAGAGTATCCCTCCGCCGCCCGAAGAAAAGAAACACAAGGAAAAGTTACGCTTCAACTTATCATAGAAAAAGATGGAAGCATCTCCGAAATTCAGATTGTCAAAGATATTGGTGATGGCTGTGGTGAGGCAGCGGTAGCGGCTGTGAGAAAAGTCAAAACACTTTGGTCGCCTGCTACCAACGCACAAGGTAAGCCCGTAAAACAGAAAAAAATATTGCCCATTGATTTCAAATTGGCTAAGTAAAAATCGAAAACCTGTTGGCTTTCGCCAACAGGTTTTTTTCATACTCAAAGTATACTCAAAAATAAATGGTTTTGTACTTATCTGTGCGTTTCGGCTCATTTCGGCTTCGCTCAATGAACACGCTCAACGTACAGATAAGTACGTTTCTTGGAATAAATTCTGAAAAACCACTTTTGATGGAGTATAATTTGATTTTGTTGTTTTTGTGTGTTTCGGCTTCGCTCAACACACAAAGATAGCCCACGGTTTAAACCGTGGGCTATCTTTGTAAAATCAATCCCCGATGATATAAAATTCTACTCTTCGGTTTTTTCTTCTACCTGCTTCGGTTTTGTTGTCGGCTAAGGGTTCATAAAAGCCTCTGCCTGTGTAGTAAAGTCTGTTTTCTTCAATTCCTTGGCTTAGCAAATATTCAAAAACAGCTTTGGCACGTGCATCAGAAAGTTTGAGGTTATCTTCTCTCTTGCCTATCTCGTCGGTATGCCCCGAAATCATAATTTTGATGTCTTTGTGCTCACGCATAAGGCGTACAATTTTGTTGAGTTCGTATTTTGACTCCTCTAAGAGCGTAGCTTTGCCAAATTCAAAAAGTACATTTTTCAGCACAATAGGTTTGTTTGGTTCTAAATAGCCAAATTCGGTAGGTTCTAGTTGCCAAGGCTTCTCAAAACCTGTAAATACGCGGTTGGTATCTTTGAAAGGTGGCATCGGTGGCGTGCCAAGCATTGGCTCGGGCAAGGCATCTAACCATATCAAACTTAGATTATCAAAAAAATAATAGGCACGATGATAGCTAAAAATATGCTGATTTTCAGGTTTTTCTTCAATTTTGCGAATATCTTTTTTGGTGTATGAACTAAATTCTCCTATCGTGATATAGGCTTCACCTCCTTCGGCTACAATCGTATCGCAAATTTTTACCCAAGCATTTTTGGTATCAACGAAATCTAATTCTATTTGTGGTGAGGCTTGGAACTTGTCGTTTGCCAAAACGGGCGTTGGTGTAAATAAAACCCCTATTTTACTCATTGCATACGCCGAATACTCTGAAAGTGAAACGTACATTGTAAAAACGTAGCGGTTGCGATGTTTGAGTGGTTCGGCGAGGCGGGCTTGGATATGTTCTCTGTAAAAAAGTTCGTCTGTACTTTGTACAGGTGAGGCTCCCACACGCACAATCAAGCCGATGTAACCTTTGCCGTGTTGCGGTTTGAGTTTGCCTACGGGGCTGTTGGAAGGTGCAAATTTTTTGCTACATTCATTGAAGTAATCGGGCGTGCAGTCGGGGGGCGTAGCTTTCCAATATTTCAAAGCACCTACACGGACAGCTCCAAAATCATCGGGGCAGTCTTGGTAGTCTTCGAAGCTACCGTCAGGAATTAAATTTTTAGCATTTTGCCCCAAACTTTCCAAACAAACCCAAAAGAAAATTATCCAAAATAAGTAATTAGACATCGGTTATCAGTGTTCAGTTAAAGTTGCTGAGCGAAGCCGAAGTAAGGTTGCTGAGCGTAGCCGAAGCATCAGTGTTCAATTATTATTGACCACTAACCATTGTTCATTGTTCATTGATAATTGATAATTGATAATTGATAATTGTTCACTAACAACTGACACTTGCTCATCTCACTTTATCTACGCTTATTTTCCGTTTCTTGATGTGTCCTTTACTATCTCGTTTAAGGCGAGAACCTTTCTGCACACGCTCACTTTCGTAACGAGCAAACTCCTGCGGTGTCATATAAGTCGGACATTTGGGCTTGGCACACGCTCCCAACAACAAACTCACTAAAAAATAACTTCCGACAAACTTTTTCATAAAATTTATGGTTAATTGCGTAGGTAATTTACAAAAAATATACCTAAAAACAATTTTTTGGCTTCGATTTGTACTTGTTCGTATGAAAAAAATTGCATTATTATTAGGCATTGTAGGAATACTGACAGCCTGCGACCCTCCTAAGCGAGTAGAGCAAAGCGGCAGTTTTGCCATTGAACTAGAACACATTTTTGGCAATACTCCACTCAAAATTGGCAATAGTTATACCAACAGCAGTAACGAAACATTCACACTCACCACTTTTGATTATTTTCTTAGCAATTTCGTGTTGGAAAGGCAAGATGGCTCGTTGTATGTTGTTCCACAAGAGGAAAGTTATTTTCTTATCAAACTTTCCGAAGGCTCAAAACCACTGCTTACGTTTCGTAACATTCCGATAGGTGAATACAAAAGTATTTCGTTTTTGGTGGGTGTGGATAGCTTACGCAATACGATGGAGCCCGCTCGTCGCACAGGTGATTTGGACGTAGGTGGTAGAGCCGAAGGTATGTACTGGAACTGGAATACAGGCTACATCTTCCTGAAAATGGAAGGCACTTCCAACGTAGTTCCCGATGCACAAGACAATCGATTTTATTTCCATATCGGAGGCTATGGTGGTTATTCTACCCCTACTATCAATAATTTGCGAAAAATAACTATCAATTTTTCACAAGAAAATCTTAAAATTGCTTCGGGAAAAAGTGCAATGCTACACCTAAAAGTTGATGCTTCCAAAATTTTCTCAACTCCCAATACCATTAGCCTCGCAAGTAATCCGAACGTGATGTTTAGTCCGTTTTCGGTAAATATTGCCAACAATTACGCCAATATGTTCAGTTTAGATTTCGTTCATAATTGATAAACATCAAAAACCAGCAAGATGAAAAAAATTAGTTTCGTTTTTTTGTACTTTTTTTGGAAAATGGCTTTTGTATTCGGGCAGGGCAACTGCTCCGATTGGGAACTGAAAGCCTCAAAATCAGAAGCCAAAGTCGGTGAGGAAATCACGATTAGCTTTTTTGTTACCCCCAAACCGAATTGGTACACGTACTCTTCTGATTTTGAGGAGGGCGGTCCGCAGGTAACAAAATTCAAATTTACCCCCAACCCTTCGTATCAGCTTGTAGGAAAATTAGAGGCTGTAAATGCAGAAAAAAAATTTGATGATATTTTTGAAATGGAAGTTCGTTTTTTCAAGAAACGAGGCGAATTTAGACAAAAAGTAAAAATCCTCAAAAAAGATTTTTCTATCTCAGGCACAATTGATTACCAAACTTGCTCCGAAAAAAGCGGACAATGTATCCCCTGCGAATACGATTTTACCTTCAAAGATATTACCGTAAAAGCCGACGCCAAAAACGAATTGCAAAATCCTGAAAAAAAGGACGAAAAAGCCGCCAATCAACCTCTAAAAGATGAAAAAGTATTAGACAAGCAAAACGAAACCACAGACAAACAAAACGAAACTGCCCAAATAGATGACAAAAAAGAAAATCAAAATGCTAAAATCGTACCTACTTCCGACAAAAAAACCTCAAAAAACGAGCCTGTAAAATTCGGAAAACAAGAAGATAAAAATGAAAATTTATTTGTTTTTGCATTAGGGGCATTTCTGGCGGGCTTATTGGCATTACTTACGCCTTGCGTGTATCCGATGATACCAATGACCGTAACTTTGTTTATGAAAGGTGATAAACCCCTCAATCCGCAAGCAAGTGCCGAAGAACAAAACGCTATACTACGAACTAATCGTCGTAAAGGTATTGTCAAGGCTATTATCTACGGACTTTCTATCGTTGGCATTTACGGACTTTTGGGTTTGCTTGCTTCTTTGGCATTTGGGGCAGAATTTGTAAATGATTTCAGTACGCATTGGGTTTCTAATTTGCTATTTTTTGCCGTTTTCGTGATTTTCGGAATGTCATTTATGGGAATGTTTGATATTGTGCTTCCCAGCAGTTTTGTGAATAAAATAGACCGAAAAGCCGATGGCGGAGGCTACGGAGCAGTATTTTTTATGGCTTTTACGCTTGTGTTGGTGTCGTTTTCTTGTACTGCACCTATTGCGGGTAGCATTATTTTGCTTGCTACGCAAGGCGAAGTTGTTAAGCCGCTCGTTGGTATGATAGCCTATGCTTTGGCTTTTGCCATTCCTTTTACATTTTTTGCTTTGTTCCCAACAGCAATGAAAAGCCTTCCCAAATCGGGCGGGTGGCTCAATACCGTGAAAGTTTTTCTGGGCTTTTTAGAACTTGCTTTGGCTTTTAAATTCCTAAGCACTGCCGATTTGGCGTATGGCTGGGGAATTTTGAATAGAGATGTTTTCCTTGCAATTTGGATAGCTATTTTTGGGGCATTGGCTTTGTATCTTTTCGGAAAAATTCAACTGCCACACGATAGCAAAATAGAAAAACTTTCTGTACCAAGAGCGTTGGTTGCTATCTTTGTTACGGCTTTCACTATTTATATGATTCCCGGTTTATGGGGGGCAAATCTGAAAATTTTGAGTGGCATTATCCCTCCCGAAACTACCCAAGAATTTAGTATCGATACGCAATTACAAAAAATCCAAAATCAAGACGATACTTTTCCGAAAAGCGTAAAATATGGTGATTTTCTGCATCTACCCTACGGCTTAAAAGGCTTTTTTGACTACAAAGAAGGCTTAGAATATGCCAAGAAAGTTAATAAACCTGTTTTTTTAGATTTTACAGGACACGGCTGTGCCAACTGCCGTAAAATGGAAGAATACGTCTGGACAAAACCCGAAATTTTATCAATCCTAAAAAACGAGTACGTGATTATTTCCTTATACGTTGATGACAAAACAGAATTGCCTGAAAACGAATGGATTACCTCAAAAGTAGACGGAAAAGTAAAAAAGACTATCGGAAAAGTAAATTTGGATTTTGAGCGAGAGCGTTTCAATAACATTGCCCAGCCTTATTATTCCCTCTTAGATTTTGAGGGGAATTTGCTCGTAAGTCCGCCAATAGGTTATGAACCTGATGTAAAGGTTTTTGAAGCCTATCTGAAAGCGGGCGTAGAGGCTTTCAAGGCTTTAAATAAGCAATAAAACCAAAAGGCAGATGTTTTTCATCTGCCTTTTGGCTGTAAAAAGACAGAAAGAAAAAATAACCTACCTACTATTTTACTTTTTCCTTTGCTTTTTTACTTAATTTTAGGCATTTTGGCACAATTATTATTCGCATCTGTAACAGCACTAACCCTATCATTATGAGATACACATACTTTATTCTATGTATTTTACTTTTATCGGCTTGCTCTGGCTCAAAGAGTTTCTACAAAAAAGGATTAAAATTAGAGCAAGCAGGAATGTTTGAGGAGGCTTCGCAAATGTATTTGCAGTCTTTGGCTCGTAACAACAACAACATTGATGCAAAAATTGCCCTTAAAAAAACAGGGCAGGCTGTTCTGGACACACGCCTCGGTGATGTATTCAAGGCTCATAGCACCGATAACCACAAAGGAGCTGTTTATGCCTATCTGAAAGCACAAGATTTTATCAAAAGTGTTGCTCAATACAACATAGAACTTTCTGCCCCGCCTCAATACGAGCAGTATTTCAATATCTCGAGAAACAAATATTTAGACCAACTCTATGCCCAAGCCGTTGATTTGCTTGCCGAAGAAAAATTTGAGGCGGCAGACCCCCTTCTTGCTGAAATCAAACAATTAGACCCCAACTACAAAGATGTAAGAAGTCTGAAACGTACCTCTGCCAACGAACCTTTGTACCGAAACGGCAAAGCTGAAATGCAAGCTAAAAATTACAAACAAGCCTATTATTATTTTGACCAAATCTATCAGAACGATAAATCTTACAAAGATGCCACACAGCTACGAGAGCAAGCACGCAAAGAGGCAGCCATTACAGTTTCGGTATTACCTTTTCAGAATTACACACGTTACAACAATGTAGAGCGAAGCATTCAGTCGGGGGTAGTTTCGTCTATTTTGGCACTAAAAAGCCCTTTTATTGACTTGGTAGATAGAGAGAATTTACAGACAATCTTAGATGAACAAAAATTCGGACTTTCGGGGCAAGTTGATGAGGCAACTGCCGCCAAAGTTGGAAATCTACTCGGCGTAAAAGCTGTATTGATAGGAAAAGTAACCAATTTTTCCGAAAATACAGGTAGATTGCGTAGCGAAGAAAAAGTCGCTTATGAAGGCTATCAGGCAAAAGAATGGAACTCTACGCTCAATCAGTACCAAAACGTAACCAAATACAGAAGAACAAACTATCGTGAGTTTTACAACGATAGAGATGTAAATGTTACATTTGAATATCAACTCATTTCTTCGGAAACAGGACGGATTTTGGCTTCTAATGTAGTAAATAAAAACGTGAAAGATGAAGTTCGCTATGCTACCTATCAAGGAGATACACGAAATTTGTTTCCCGGTGATGCTAACGGAGTATTTTTTGGAAGCAATGAAAAAAACAGATTTGATAGGCTCTTTCAAGGGCGTAGAGAGCTAAAAAGCACACAAGAAATTGCCCAGTCGCTCTATAAACAAATAGCCGACGAAGCCGCCGCCGACGTGTATAGAGCTATCGGAAAGTAAATATACTCAAAAATAAGTGGTTTTACACTTTTCTGTACGTTTCGGCAGTTCGGCAGGCTCACTGACCTCTACGCTCAACGTACAGAAAAGCAAGTTTTCTCAAAACTTTTTACAAAAACCACTTTTGAACGAGTATAAAAACTGCTTACTCATACAAAAGAACTTTTCTGTAAAAGGCAAGTTCTTTTTTGGTAGTCCATAACAAGTAATTTGGGATTACCTTTTTGGGATTGCTTCATTATACTCGCAAATACCAACCAGAGCGTCATTACGAGCCGTAAGCGAAGTAATCCTTTTACTCATTCACCAACAGATTACTTCGGTTTGCTACCAAACCTCGTAATGACGCTTGTTTTTGACCTTCAACATTACTTGTTATGCACTATTCTATTAGGTAAATAGTTACGAAAAATCTTAAGAATTAAGTTTATCCGAAACGAAGAGAAAAGATGTAATGATTTACGGTTTTTTTACAACTTTCCTGTGTCCATATAGATATTTCCTAAACCCTTGCCTCTATCTTTTTGGCTAAGACGGATATTTTTTGCTTCATCAAGTTCGTTTCGCAGTTGAATAAAACTATATGCCACTTCTCCCTTTTCATTAGTAATTACTTCGCCTTGCCAGTCATAGACAAGTTCGTTCATCATTTTTTGCACTTCGGGTTTGGTGAGTTTTTCGGCATTTTGGGTGTTTAGTTCGCCAATGATTTCATCTAAGGTCAAATCTTTGTTTGCTCCTTTCAGATAGATTATTTTGATAAGGCGTTTTCTGATGTTGTTGTATCGGCGTTTGGCACGTTTGGACAAAATAGCAAAATAACGCAAAACAGGAACAGCAAAGAATATCAAGGAAAAAAGAAAAGGAACAACTCCTAAACCGTAAAAAATAATTTTTTCGGTTTCGCCTGTTGGGTCTCCAAGTTCTGGATTGAAAGTAAAAATACTTGCAAATACAAGATTAAAGGCATTGAGGAAAATAATTCCTGCGTTTCTACCTGCGGTATTGCCTGTGAGTTCGTATTCGGGTTCGTACTCGTCCCAATACCATTCTATTTTTCCGTCTTGATTTTGGGTAGCACTTCGGGTGAGGTCATAAAAATCGGCATATAAGATAGCATTAGGCGAAATTTCGGCAGAACCATTGAAACGAGCAATACAATCACTCATAAAATCTTGTGCCTCGCTATGATTCCAGCCTGCTAAGGCTTTAAACTCGGGAAGTACCATAATGCCTTTGTTTTGGCGGGCATAAGCGGCTACTTCTTTTTGGTTGGCAAAGGGTTCAGGCTCAACACGTGGCGGTCCGAAAACAAAATCATACACGGAGGAGATGAAGTTCTTTTTAGCTTTCGGAGATTGAGCCTTTGAACCAAAAAGATTTGACTCAACAGGCTTGTAATGTTTGTAGGGCTGTCCGTAGCGGTCGCGTTCGTAATAAGTTTCTTGATAGCTTTTAATAGTGTTCCAACGGAAAATTGCATAAAAAATATCCCCAATAAGGCGAAACAAAGCCCCCGAATTTTTGCTGTTGCCCTTGTTGTCTTTATCGCCTGCCGACATTGCAACAATAGCGGCAATCAGAATAGTTACAAAAATAACGAAATACACTACCAAAGTTACGGTTATCCAAGCCTTGAAAAAGACTTTAAAGGCTTTCCAGAGCCATTCTTTGATGCTTTCGAGTATTTCGGCAAAAGTTTTTTCGCCTCTACGAGTAGGGCTTGCCCCAAAATCGTAAATCAAATCTCCATTTTCACTTACTTGCAAGTGGCAATGATATTTTCCCATTAGCTCATTGAGGCTTTCGCGTGCTTGCTCTACGGGTACGCCTGTGATGGCGGCGGCATCGTTGAGCGTAAATTTGCCCTTTACTTCCTTAATCTTTTTTTCTAAGAGTTGGGCATTGGCTTTGAGCGTAATGGTTTCCATTTGTTTTCTAAAAATTTGTGAAAATAACTTAGTTTATCATTCATCATTCACGCTTCGGCTTCGCTCAGCGTTCATCATTTATCATCAATCTTTATCCGTGAACTTTTAATTTAGCAAAACTTAGTAGCAAGGTTTTCTCGCCTACCTCTTCAAAATTGATGCGAGCTTTTCGGTCTTTATCATCACCCATTACCTCCATTACCAATCCATAGCCAAATTTCAAATGCTCTACTTTCATTCCTGGCGATAGATAGGTAGTATCGCTGGGTCTGAAATCGGGTGAAGGTTTGTAAGAGGTCTTTTTAGTGCTACTTTGTTGTAGAGCCATTGTTTTGAGCAGAGCCTCTACGTTGCCTCTGGTATTGAGATTTGCGGTAAGGTCTGCCCCTATACGTTTCTGTTTGATACAGCGGGGGTCGATTTCGTCTAAGAAACGGCTGGGTTCGCAGTCTTTGATACGTCCAAAGCGATACCGTGAAGTAGCGTAAGTAAGGGTAAGTTTTTGTTCGGCTCGTGTGATAGCCACATAAAAAAGCCTTCGTTCTTCTTCTAATTCAGCACGGCTACCAATCATCATTTGCGAGGGGAACAAGTCTTCTTCCATTCCTACTACAAACACATTTTTAAATTCCAGCCCTTTTGCCGAGTGGATAGTCATAAGTGTTACAGCATCTTTTGTATCTTCGCCTTCTTCGGCGGGTTGGTCGGCGTTGGTGAGCAAAGCAACTTCTTGCAAAAAAGCAGATAGACTTTTATCCTGATTTTCGGGATTATCTACAAATTCTTTGATACCATTGAGCAACTCTTGGACGTTTTCGTAACGAGCCAAACCTTCTATGGATTTATCTTCATATAATTCTTTGAGCAAACCCGAATTTTTAGCAATTTCCATAGCGGCATCGTAGGCATTTTTTTGCGTAGTAGCTATCGCAAAAGATTTCATCAGCATAGCGAAATTATCTAAGCTAACTGCCACTCTGCCCCCAATGTACTTGATAGCATTACTAATTACGTCCCAAATAGTTATTTTATTTTCTTCGGCAACCACAATAATTCGGGCAATGGTGGCATCGCCAATGCCTCTTTTAGGTAAATTGATGATACGCTTGAAGGCTTCTTCGTCATTATGATTGATAGCAAGCCTCATATAGGCAATGAGGTCTTTGATTTCTTTGCGTTGATAGAACGAAAGTCCGCCTACTACTTTATAGCGTATGCCTATTCTTCGTAAGGCTTCCTCAAAAGAACGTGATTGGGCATTGGTGCGATACAAAATTGCAAAATCAGAATTTTTGCATTTAGAACGCATTTTTTCCTCAAAAATAGCCTGTGCGACCATTCTACCCTCTTCGGCATCAGAACTAACTTTCATAATCTCGATGGGTTCGCCTGTTTCGTTGTTTGTCCAAACGTGTTTTCGGAGTTGAGCTTGGTTTTTGGCTATCACCGAGTTGGCGGCTTGTACTATGTTTTTGGTAGAGCGGTAGTTTTGCTCTAAACGAATGATTTTGAGGTTAGGGTAATCTCTTTCAAAATTCAGAATATTCTGAATATCTGCACCACGAAAGGCGTAAATACTTTGGGCATCATCACCTACAACGGCAATGTTCTGATGCACAGCGGCTAATTTGCGTGTAATCAGATATTGCGAAACGTTGGTGTCCTGAAACTCATCTACCATTACGTAGCGGAATTTATGTTGGTATTTGTTGAGTACGTCTAAGTGGTCGCGAAAGAGTACGTTGGTATTGAAAAGCAGGTCGTCAAAATCCATTGCATTTGCCTTGAAAAGCCTTTCTTGATAGATTTGATAAATCCTACCAATTTCAGGGCGTTGGTAGCTTTGGTCGTCGGCGTAGTAGATAGGGTTGTTGTTGTATTCTCGGTAAGAAACTAATCGGTTTTTTGCCCCCGAAATGCGTCCAAGAACCGTAGAGGGCTTATAGAGTTTGTCATCTAAATTGAGTTCTTTGACGATAGTTTTTATCAGCGATTTGGAGTCTTCGGTGTCGTAAATGCTAAAATCGCGTGTATAGCCCAAACGATGCCCTTCGATGCGTAGAATTTTTGCAAAAACGGAGTGAAACGTTCCCATCCAAATATTTTTAGCTTCATTACCTACGACTTTCTCGATACGCTCACGCATTTCGTTGGCGGCTTTATTGGTGAAGGTAAGGGCTAAAATATGATAAGGGTCTACGCCGTGATAAATCAAGTGAGCAATACGATAAGTAAGTACGCGAGTTTTTCCTGAACCTGCTCCTGCGATAATCATCAAGGGACCATCGGTGTAGATAACGGCTTGTCTTTGCGGTTCGTTCAGTCCTTCTAAATATTCCATAAGATTTTACTCTGAAAACATATTTCTTTGCATTGCAATTTAAAGAGTTTTGGGAATATTTACAAAAAAGAGCAAAAAGATAGCCCACAGTTGAAACCGTGGGCTATCTTTGTTTTTGTAAAAACCTGAAAGATAACACTTTGTCCTACTACTAACATCTATACTCGTTCAAAAGTGGTTTTTGTAAAAAGTTTTGAGAAAACTTGCTTTTCTGTACGTTTCGGCTCATTTCGGCTCATTTCGGCTTCGCTCAATGAACACGCTCAATGAACACGCTCAACGTACAGAAAAGTGTAAAACCACTTATTTTTGAGTATATACTCAATCAAAAGTGGTTTTTAGTAAAACTTTAAATCTACGACTACAAAAAGTCCCTTTCTCCTTTGGAGAAAGGGATTTAGGGATTGAGGTTTAACAAAAACCACTTATTTTTGAGTATAATTACTAATGCCTAACTACTCATTTTCGGCTATACACAAATTGAGGCTCACCACTGCTACCGCCCCAGTCGGTATCTATTAGGTTCAAATTTCCACTTCTATCGATTCGCCAAGAGAGCGGCTCCCAATCATTTGCTTCTTTTACTTGCAACTGATTGTACTGCAAACGCCACTGAAAGGGAATTTCACCATTCAGCGTAACATACTTGCCTCTGCCGTTAGCCCCAAAAACTACTACGCCAAGCGTTGCCAAACGAGGGTTAGAAAGTTTCTTTACACGCTCTTCTAATTCTTGTTTCAAAGCCCCCTGACTTACGGCTAAAGCTCCTTTGTAGGCGGCGGGGTATTCGTACCACGAAATATCTTTGAAATACCATTCGCCAATTAAATCTACTTCGGCATAAAAAGTATTCGTAGAGGAAGTTTTACCAACAGGACAGGAATTGATGTTGCCTTCCGTTTGGTAGCCTACGAAACGAAATAGACCATTTTTGTTGGGAGCAAAGTCAAGATGAGCCTTACCTTTGGGTAGCTCAATGGTGAGGCGGTGAATATTGCGGGTTTCAAGATATATGAAATCCGTTTCACGAGCTAAACAGATACCTCTCCAAAGACATCTATTAGCTTTCCACGAAGCCATATATTTCTCGATGGTGGGCATGGTCATTCCTTGTGAAACACGCAATACACGCGTACCATAATAGCCATTTACCGCCGTACTGAACTCCTGAATGCACTCGGCAAGTGTTGTGGTATTACTACGGTCTTGTGCCGAAACATTCGTAATAGCAAATACAATCGCAAAAAGAAAAAGAAATAGTTGCTTGTTCATAAAAGTTTTATTTTTTGAACAAAAGTAATTGTTAAAAAAATAGAAAAACATTTTTTTTTACGAAAGAGCGTAGAATTTTTATGAAAATAGAAAAATAATTTTTGAAATTATATTAAACCGAAAAAGAAACAACACAAAAGAACCTAATTGCCTTTGTAGGAGTAGGTTGCAAGTCCCTCTCCTTTGGTCGTTGAGCGTACTTCGGCGGTTCGGCTACTTGTATTGAGCATAGCCGAAATACGCTCACCGACCGTAGCTCAGTAACCTAAGCCGAAACGTGGAGAGGGATTTAGGGTGAGGTGAAAAAAAGCAGTAATCAACATAAAAGTCAAGAAATGCTCTGTAATGATGTTTCTTCGGTTTAATATAGTTTAGAAAGCCGATTCAGTTTTTTGCTCCACCCGATTGGGAAGCAAACAATTATACTCAAAAATAAATGGTTTTGTACTTATCTGTGCGTTTCGGCTCCGCTCAACGTACAGATAAGTACGTTTCTTGGAATAAATTCTGAAAAACCACTTTTGATGGAGTATAATTGCAAAACATTCTCTTAGTCTTCACTTCGCGGAGGTGGATATACTTCGCGTTTGAAAAAACCAAAGCCTCCTTCTTTTTTCAAAAAACTGATATGCGGATACTCTTGCCTGAACCGCTCAATATCATTTGATTTTACCACAAAATAAGCATTTTTATCTATTTTTCCGTGTAACAACCATTGCTGATTTTCCTGATAGGTGTTTTCCTGATAAAAATCTTTTTGGCTGTAACGTGGATACCTAAAATAAAAATAATGAGCATAACTCTTAAACCAAATAGTAGTTACATAGCTATCGGGATTAGTTTTTTGCAGTTTTTTGTAAAAATTGATTGCTGGTGCTTGCGAATAACCTTCTATCTTTGGTACAACTATCGCCGTGTAAATCAGCAGGCATAGAGCCGTTGCCATAAAAATTGTGTAAATGCCTGTCTGTAAGTGCCTTCGTAAGAGCAACAAGCCCATTAGCAAAAGTAACCAATAAAATACACCTATCAAATACTCCCAGCCCCCCCAAACCACAGGCGTTTTGAGGCAATCTACGGCAAAAGGGTCCTTGATGTAACGATAGAACTCGGATTTGTTGTAAGCAAATAGCGGTAAGCCTACAAGCAATGCCGAAAAAATTGTCCCGATAATGCCTGTAAGCCAAATTTGCCATTTTGCAATGCTATTTCTTTGAAAGGCTCTATCGAGGCTTTGAGCCGCCAAGAATGAAAGTGGCAAATATGCCATTGAAGAATAATGAACGATTTTTGTTTTTACAATAGAAAACAAAATCATCACTACCCAAAACAAAAAAATCATCTTTTTGCGAAAGACAGAGTGTCGGTCTGTTTTCTTACCAAAAGCCGATAAAGCAAACACCGACATAGGGAAACAACCCAAAAAGACAACCACAAAATGGTAGAAAAAAGGTTGTTCGTGTCCTGCATCGGGCGTTGAAAACAAGCGAATTTGATACTCTATGAACATCTTGAAAAACCACCCGCCTCCACGCCAAAGTTCTACAGCAAACCAAGCCGAAGAAACCACTGCCACCGAAACAGCATAAAGCAACACATTTCTGAAAGTTGTAACTGCTCTGAACCTTTCGCTTGCCCAAAAACACAAAAAAGTCAGAAATACCAACAAAAACCCCACAGGTCCTTTCGTAAGTACGGCAAATCCTGTTGCTATACCCGAAAAAACAGCATACCGAGTGCTTTTTTGCTCCAAACTCTGCGAGAGAAAATATACACCTAAGAAAATAAAATAATTGAAAACGGGGTCAATAATGCCTGATTTGAAATACAGATGAGGCAAAAAACTGCCAAAGTAAGCCATCGCCCACCAAAAACCCATTCGGGGCGAATACAAACGGCTACCTATCCAGAACAAGTTGAGCAGTGTAATCACACCAAACAAAGCATTAGGGAAGCGAGCCGCCCACTCATTGACACCAAGTATTTGCATCGAGAGTGCCTGTAACCAAAAAAATAAAGGTGGTTTTTCCCAAAAAGGACGATAATTGATTTGAACTTGTGTAAAATTACCTGTAACGAGCATCTCACGAGCCGACTCGGCAAAGTTGATTTCGTCCCAATCAAATAGATGTACCCTGCCCAAAAAGCTAAAATAAAAAATAATTGATAAGAAGAATAGTAAAATGGTGTAAGCTCTTGAAGTCATAAAAATTTATTTTTTCAGGCAAGTATTGCAGTAGCCTTGTATGAGCAAGTTAAATTCTTTGGCTTCAAAGCCTTTGGGCAAAGTAACAGCAGGTATAATTACATCATCAAGGCATTGTGTATGCCCGCAAGTATCACATTTGAAATGTACGTGGTTGTGGTGATGTACCACATCATCACATTGATGACTGCACAAAGCATATTTGGGTGTGCCTTCGTCGTCAAGAACTTTATGAATAATACCTTTTTCCAAAAAAGTTTTGAGTGTTCTATACAAAGTAACTCTATCAAAACGACCAGCAAGTCTGCTTTCCAAGTCGCTATGTGATAAAGCAAAAGTGTATTTTTGGAAAATTTCCAATACCTCTACCCTGCAATCAGTGTGGCGAAGCCGATGTTTGCGTAACGTATGCTCTATGAATGTTTGCATCAATCTAAGAGTTTAGTTTGTATTTGAAGAAAAAATTTTATCAAATATCTCTGTCAATTTCTTGTCTATGTCGCCTGAGAATCTGTTGTATGGAATCCCCAAATTTATCAAGGCTTTTTCAAATCGTTGGTAGCCGTTTTCGCTTCGTAATTCTATCCAATTCACTTTTAAACCATCTAAGTTAGACAAGAAAGTCAAGACACAAGAATCAGAATAAAGCATTGTTTATCAAAATTTTATGAAAATATGAATAGCTGTTTAATTTTGTAGAATTACTTATGGTAAAACGTGATTAACAAACTCTTGCAAAGTCCAAAAAAATTGGGTTTCAAATTCTCCCAAAAGGTTTGGTTTGGCTTTGCTTTTCATATATTCAAAATAAGTAGGTTCTTTTTCTGTCAAAAAAAACTTTCTGCCTAATGCTTTGGCGGTTCTTCCCACTGTTCCACTTCCAGCAAAAGGGTCAAAAACTAAATCACCTTTGAAAGAATAATATTGAATTACTCTTTTGCATAATTCCACAGGAAAAACCGCAGAATGAATTTTGTCAAAACAAGGGTCAATTTTCCAAATATTAGTCGTTTCGTAACCGTCTGCTACTTTGCTTTGTTCGGTTGTTTCCTTGTCATAACTTCTTATATTCCAATCAATTAACTTAGTAGTTTCTTTGCGATAAACCATTAAATATTCTGTTACAGCATTGGGTTTATACATTAGTGGTTTGCGGTGTTGCATAAAACCACCTATGCGATTTTTCACAGAATAATCAGGTTTTTGCCAAATAATATCGTCTATAAATTCCCAACCATTTTTAACCAAATAAGGGTGCAAATCAAACGGGATAGGATACCTTTTGCTTGAATGAGAACGACTTACACGAGGAATAATAATCGGAGAAGTATTCACTACTAAAAATCTACCTTCTTTGGTAATTCGGTGCGTTTCTTTAAAAACTTCTTCCAAAAACTCTAAATACGCTTGATAACTTGGGTAAATTGAATAATCCCTTGCGTTGTAATACGGCGGCGAGGTAAAAGTTAAATGCACACTTTCGTTTGGTACATATTTTAGAACTTCTAAAACATCACCATTGACAACCGTATTTTTTAGAAAATCGTAAGTTTGAGCGTGGGGCAAAGAGGCTTGTTGCGTGTTCTCTTGGTCTGCAAAAAACTCTTTGTAAATCACTGTTCGCACCATTTCGTTAGGGTGATTGACGAGGGGTTTTAGTTGTTCTTCTACTTCTTTATCTTTTTCAAAAACCAGCAAAGCACGTATTGCCTGACAAACAATTTTAGGGTCTTCATCTTGCAAAATTTTGTATAAAATTTCTTTGTTTTTAGGATTTCTCATTCGCCCAATAGCCGAAACTACTTCACGCCTTACGCTTGTATTTGTTTCATTATCAATCATTTGAGAAAGTTCAGGCAAGAATTTTTCATTACTTAGCTTACCGATATTTTTAACCGCCAAGAGCCTTACTTGTGGGTGTTCGTGTTTGAGCAAAGGGACTAAAAACGCACCGTTAAAGTTTTTAGGTAAGTAACCCAAGTTCTCCAAAATAAACGCAATACTTCCACTATCTTTTTGTTTATCAATCAGATAGCCCAAATCACCGTTGCTTTTGTTTTTGAGTTCGTTGATGAGTTCCTTTGTGAGCATTGTATCTTTTTGAGTAAGGTGTAAGTAAAATTTGATTTTAAGCGGGGAATTTTACTTGGCAAAAGTACAAATTTTAAATATTTTTCTCAGGATTTTTTTATTTGAAAACATTTGTGTAAGATTGAAAGTTAAAAATAGTAATGCTATATGCTATCAGTGCTACCTTTTTACTTTTATTCTAAATTATAGCTTATGTATGAATACTACTATCAAAATTAACATCAACGAAAAAATCTACCTACGCGACCCCGAAATGACTGCCTTGGGCAGAAAAATTGTAGAACAAGGCATCTTGATGATTGATGAAATTGGTTTTGAGGCTTTTACTTTCAAGAAGTTGGCTCAACGCATAGACTCTACCGAAGCCTCTGTGTATCGTTATTTTGAGAACAAACATAACTTTCTAATATACATTGTCAATATGTATTGGAGTTGGCTCTCTTATCAGATAGACTACGAAACCAACAACATCTTAGACGCTTTTCAGAGGCTAAAAATAGCCCTACGAGTAATCAGTTCTACCTCTTCGGAGCATACCGTAAGTGGTGCGATTACCAAAGAAGTGCTACATCGTATTATCATCTCCGAGTCTCCCAAAGCCTATCACACGAAAGATGTGGATAATGACAATCGAGAAGGTTTTTTCAAAAGTTACAAAGCTCTTTGTAAAAAATTGGCTGAAATGGTAAAAACTATTTTTCCAGATTACCCCTATCCTTATGCTCTCAGTAGCACTATTCTGGAAACAAGCCACTTGCAAGTTCATTTTGCTCGCCATTTGCCATCGCTTACAGAGATAAGGATTGTCAATAACGACTATACCCCACTTATCGATTTTTTAGAATTAGTCATTTTCCATAAAAAGTAGAGCCTTTTTATATGTCTGCCAACTGGTTTGCCACTTGGTTCAACTCCCCGTACTATCATATTCTCTACAAAAATAGAGATGAAAACGAGGCAAAAATTTTTATGAGCCGTTTAGCCGAATATCTGGCTATCCCTCCCAAAGCGACTATCCTTGATGCCGCCTGCGGAAAGGGCAGACATTCGGCATTTTTGGCAAGCAATGGTTTTTCGGTTACGGGCTTCGATTTATCTCCCAACAATATCGCAGAGGCTAAAAAAAATTATGAGGCACTTATTTCAAATCCTTATTTTCACTTAGATTTTTATGTTCACGATATTCGTGAGCCATTCAGGGAAAATAGTTTTGATTATGTGTTCAATCTTTTCACAAGTTTTGGATATTTTGAAACCGAACAAGAAAACCAACTTGCCATCAATGCCTTAGCAAAAAGCCTGAAAAAATCGGGTGTGTTGGTATTAGATTTTTTCAATACAACCAAAGTAATAAACTCTCTGCCTCAAAGTGAAATCAAAACCATTGAAGGGATAACTTTCAGTACAAAAAAATACTTACAAGGAAAATTTGTGGTGAAAGACATTTTTTTTGAGAAACAGCATTTTCAAGAACGTGTAATGGCAATTACTTATCAAGACTTTTTGGGATATTTTCAGAAAGCTAATCTACAAATACAACATTGTTTTGGAAATTACCAACTTTCTGATTATGAGCCATCTCATTCGGAAAGAATGATATGGATTGTTGAAAAAACATAATTTTTTTTACAAAAAATTTGCTTTTTTGTTTCTCATTTTCTAATTTTGCACCACATTTTATCGCGGAGTAGAGCAGTTGGTAGCTCGTCGGGCTCATAACCCGAAGGTCGCAGGTTCGAGTCCTGTCTCCGCTACAAAGAAACCTCTCGTACAAAAAGTATGAGAGGTTTTTATTTTTAGCTTAATTTTGAGTTTTTAGCCCTTCAAGGTTTTTGCCTTGAAGGACATTTATTGCACATTACTGCCCCGATTTCATCTGTTCGAAATTACTACTGCTGGCACTACGAGGAAAAGTGTTGTTATTAGTTTCTATATCAGCGGTTTCTAAATTAGGGTCAAGGCGGAAGGAACTTACTTCTTTTTCGGTAACGATAAGTTTAGCAATTTCTTTGTGATTCATACGCCAAATTTCGGCAGGGAAACGTTCTATTTGTTTGGTACCGTCTTTGTAATTTATCTCTACGATAACAGGCATTACAAGTTCTCCATTATTTTTGATTTTAAGCACATAGAAAAACCTATCGGGTGCAAGCATTCGTTTTTCGGCTTCGGTCATTTTCAAGCCTATTTCTTCCATACGTTTGATGGCGGTCTCGATTTTGAGTTCTTTGGTTGGAAATACCGATGAACTTGGCAGACTTTGCCCTTTACCCAAAATTTTGAAAAGTGTAACTGCCTCTAAACTTGGCTCGTAGTAATCGACCGTATAAAACCAACCACGCCAGAACCAATCCAAATCAACGCCAGAGGCATCTTCCATTGTACGGAAGAAATCGGCAGGTTCGGGGTGTTTGAATTTCCATTTATTGGCGTATTGCTTGAAGGCAAAATCAAAGAGTTCTTTGCCCATAATGGTTTCGCGAAGGATATTGAGAGCAGTGGCAGGTTTGCCATAGGCATTATTTCCGAATTGCTTTAACTGCTCGGAGTTGGTCATAATAGGTACTTGCGTATCGGGGGCAGACTTCATATAACTTACGATATTAGCGGCAGGACCCCTACGAGAAGGATAAGGATTTCTTTGCAGGTCTTTTGTCCAAGGGGCATCGGGCAATTCTTGCTCGGCTCTGTACTGCAAAAAGGAGTTGAGTCCCTCGTCCATCCAAGACCATTGGCGTTCGTCAGAGTTTACAATCATAGGGAAATAATTATGCCCTACCTCGTGAATAATCACCGAAACCATCGCATACTTGGTACGCTCATTGGCTTGTTTATTTTTTTCTACTTCTTCGCTATTTGCTTTAGCAGGCAGGGGAATAGGTCTGCCCCCATTGAAGCAAATCATCGGATACTCCATACCAAAAACAGGTCCATGAACCGAAATAGCCACAGGATAAGGATATTCAAAAGTGTATTTTGAATAAACATTAAGCGTATGAGCCACTACCCAAGTAGATTTTTCGCCCCAGAGGGGATTGCCTTCTTTGGGATAATAAGACATAGCCCAAACTTTTTTGCTACCATTAGGCACTTGGAAAGCGTCCCAAATAAATTTTCTTGAACTTGCCCACGCAAAATCACGTACATTTTCGGCTTTATATCTCCACATTTTACGATTGGTAGCTTTGCTTTTTTCATTTTTTAGAGCCTCTTCGGGAGTAATAATTAGTACGGGTGCTTTGGCATTTTTGGCTTGCTCTAAGCGTTGTATTTGTGTAGGTGTAAGTACTTCTTGCGGGTTTTGCAGTTCGCCTGTGGCGGCTACTACGTGGTCGGCGGGAACATCAATATTGACCTCATAATTGCCAAACACCAAAGCGAACTCACCGCGTCCTAAAAACTGCTTATGCTGCCAGCCATACACATCACTATACACACACATACGCGGAAACCATTGAGCAATTTCGTAAAGATAATTTCCGTCTTCGGGGAAAAATTCGTAACCACTTCTACCGCCCATTTTTTCGGCATCAATTACATAAAAATTCCAATCTAAGGAGAAAGTAAATTTTTGTCCTTTTTTGAGGGGTTCGGGCAAATCTACTCGCATCATTGTAAAATTTTCTACATAATTGAGCGGTTTGCCTTTGGCATCAACTACATTAGAGATTTTGAAGCCGTGAATGGAATTAACACCTGCCACCCAGCCCATCAGACTGCGTGTGTCGCTTTCTAGGTCAAACGTATTGGTTCGGTAGGTATTTGATTCTTTGGCGAACATATTTTGGTCTAATTGTAGCCAAAGATAACGCAGTTCGTTGGGTGAGTTATTGTAGTAAGTGATTGTTTCAGAGCCTTTTATCCATTGTTTGGAGTCATCTAAACTCACGTTGATTTTGTAGTCGGCACGTTGTTGCCAGTATTCGTGTCCGGGCGAGCCATCGGCGGTGCGGAAGTTATTAGGCGTGGGCAAAAGTTGCTCTAATTGCTCAAATTTAGAGCCTTGTATTTGTGCTTGCAAGTCAAGGACGATGAAACAGGCAAGAATTAGATATGTTATTTTTTTCATTTTTTATGTTTTTTAGATTACGAGGTAAATTTATCTGATGGAACGTTTTATTAGCAGAAATATTGTGGAAAAGCCTCTGCTAAGAGGCAGAGGCTTGGTATTGTTGTTTGAGGCGTGCATACACCACAGGAGGCGTAAGGGAATTATCTACACGCGTTTCTAACAAATGAGGAAAACCACCTATAAAAGTGGAAAGTTTGCCATACTTGATACCGTTCTTTCTCAGAACAGCACCTATTTCGGCTAAATTAGCCCAACCAAGTTCGTTGGTACATTGTTGTACAGCTTCTTTCAAAGCATTTTCTAAAAGATGACGTTCCATAATTTTTTTGTTTTAGACTGAATTAAAAATTAAACAACATTTAAATTTAATTCGGTGCAACCGAAAATAATTATGTTCCGCCAAAGTTAAGAAAAATATTAAAAAAATGCAAGACAATTATCAATTATCAGTTGTCAATGAACAATGAACATTGATAACTGCTCACTGCTCACTGATAATTGATAATTGATAATTGATAATTGATAATTGATAATTGATTATCTTGGTATTCTATGTCAATGAACAATGAACATTGATAACTGCTCACTGATAATTGATAATTGATAATTGATAATTGATTATCTTGGTATCTTAATAGGTGGAATTTTATCTTTGAAGTTTTGTTTTGCTTTTTCTTCTGCCAATTTTTTAAGGCTATCGGCTTCGCGTTTGAGTTTTTCGTTTTTGAGTTTTTCTAATTCGGCTTTGGCTCTTTCTTCGGCTTCGCGTTTGAGCCTATCGGCTTCGGCACGAGCTTTCTCTTCGGCTTCACGTTTGAGCCTATCGGCTTCGGCACGAGCTTTCTCTTCGGCTTCTTGTTTTTTCTTGTCTAATTCGTTTTGCAACTGATTTTTCAGTTCATCTTTTTTGGCATCTACAATATTTCTGATTTCACCTTTCAAATTGTTTTTATCAATACTCAATTTGATTTGCGGTTTGGTGTAAGTGCCACCTACGGAAATTATCAGAGGTACTTTATCAAAGCTGGTACTTGCCCCGATTTGACTTTTTACCAACTGATTGAGTTGCTGTCCTGCTTTTTCGGCAGGTATATCTGTTTTGATGGTGTAATCCAAAGAGCCATCGGCAATGCCATTGCTACCTGCTACATTCATTACATATTTATCAACTTTTACATCATAAGGTTCAACCAAAAATCTGCCATTTTTTATTTTAGCTGTAGCGAGTAGGTCTTGAAATCTTGCTTTTTTAAATTCGGGCATTTTGATTTCATCGGCAATTTTATTCATCAAAGGTACATCTTGAATGACCCCTTCCAGCACGCTCACCACACCCTCGCCCGTGAGCGTGTTGAAAAGTGGCATCATATCTTGCCCCAAGTCACCTGAAAGTTTGAACTTGGTAGAAAATTTACCCGCAACATTTTCCACAATAGGAGCTAACTGCTTGATAGTATTAAATTTCTTAGCGGCTTCGCCTATTTCTAAATTTTTGATGCCAAAATCAAAATCAAATTTAGGTTTAGTTGCATCTTGGGTGTCGTAAGTGCCTGCGAGTGTAAATTCTCCTCCCAAGGTGTTGAAAGTACCATCAAGCAAAGATACTTTGCCGTCTTTTATCAAAATACCGCCTTGCAACGATTTGAGCGTCAGGTTATCGTAAATTACTTCATCAATAGAGCTATTGAGTAAGAAATCTACATTTTTGGGAATAGGCACGACGGTCATTGGCACTTCTTCGGTAGGCTGAGCAGGGGTGGGGCTATCAGATAGCCATTCATTTACATCAAATTTTTTAGATTTGAAAACAAATTTTCCTTTGATAGTTTCATTTTTGAACAAATAGCCCAGATAATTGCTCAAATTGCCTGTCAGGTTCATATCGCTACGCCCTGCCGAGCCTTCAAATTTTTCTAAAGTCATTTCTTTGGGATTGAACTGCAAACGAGCCTCCGAAATTTTCACTAGGGGCATATCGGCAGTTTCATAGACAAAATCTTTGAGTGTTATATCGCCACTATTTGTGATTTTTTCGTATTGTGATTTTTCTATATCCGACATCTTGCCTTGCGAGGCGATATTGCCTTGTATTCTACCTGCCAGTTTCATTCCTTCCAAAGGATAAATTTTCGTGATTTTCGTCAAATCTACGATGCCGTTAGCTTTTACATCAAAATTGATGTCTTCAAAGTTTTTGAAAATAGCGTTGGCGTTGAAGGGTTCGTTTTGGAGGGTCATTGAAAAGTTTTGCAAAGTAAATTCGCTGTTGCGGAGTGAGCCATCGCTTTGGGCTTTTGCTTGCAGATTGAGTTTTTCTAAGGGTTCAGGAAAATCTTTGGATTTGATATAGCCATTTTGAAGGCTCATCTGTGCATTGACTACGGGCATTTGTTTGCCATCGTAGATACCTTTGGCAGTGCCATCGAGGCTGAAAAGACCTGCCATTGTAAGCCCGGGCATCGGGAACATTTTGTTGAGTTCGGCTAAGTTGAGTTTGGCTTTGGCATTGGCATTGATGTTCATTCGGCTGATACCTTGTACCAAAGCGGTAGCATCAATGGGATTTTGTCCGAAGTCAATATGAAATTTTTTTAAATCAATTTTCAGATTTTCTAAAACACCATCGTCGGTGCCAACTTTCAAATCTACGTTGATGTTGCTGACAGGCGAAGGCACAGCAGGGTACTGGAAAGAGCCATTTTCTACGAGCAAACCTACGTGAAAAGCAGGCATTTGGCGAGCGTTGTAAGTACCTTTTACATCGCCTTCGAAAGAAATTTTGCCATCGGCTTTGATGTTCTTGAAGTTTTCGGTATAAATGCCCGGCACAAGCGAAAGCAAGGTTTTGAAATCTTTGCTCGTAGTGGCGTATTTGATGTCCATTGTGATATTGGTATCGGGCATTGCCACGAAACCATCGAATTTCAGTCCGAAGTCGTTGAGGTTGATTTTGTTTTCTTTGAAGGTGAATTTAAACTGCTTTAAATCCATTCCGAGCGTAATATCGGCTTTAAGGACTTTGTCGGTGATGTATTCGGTATTATCAAAGGCGAATGAAAATTTATCAATTTTGGTTTCGGAATACAAATCAAATACATCGGCTTCGAGGTTTCCCGAACCTTCGTGATTGAGGTTTTGGAGTTTTACGTTTGTAGGAATGGTCTTGTCATCGTAGATAACAAGTCCGTCTTTGATTTCCCATTTCTTGATAGCTAAACTGAATTTTGAGGAGGTATCTTGGATTTTCTTGGTGGTATCGATGGGCTGAGGGCGTACAATATCCCAGTTGGCTTTGCCGTCTTTATTGACTTTGGCAAAAATACGAGGCTTTATCAATGAAATTTTATTGATTTTCATTTTATCACCAAAAACACTCCAAATATCTACGGTAATGCGGAACGAGCCAATCGAGGCGAGTGTATCACCTTTGAAAGGGGCATTACCCACTACGCTAAAATTATCAAGTGAAGCCGTAACGTGAGGAAACTCTCTGAACACGCTTAGGCTAAAATCTTCGGTACGAAAATTTACTTGTGCATCTACGTAGAGAGCAATTTGCTTATCGATTTCGGCTTTGATTTTGTCTTTGAACAAAAACGGAACAGCTACGGCAAAGCCTATTAACAAAACTAAAAAAATGGCTATGCCAATGGAAACTCTTTTGATGATTTTTCTCATAATTGCAAAAATTGTCTTTTTGAAGTTCGGGTTTTATGGTTCAAATTTAGTGATTTTTACCCAAAAAGTAGCAAAGCATTTGCCAAAAATAAAAATTCGGGAAGCCTACTAAAAAGTTTCAAAAACTTTGGGGATTTCCGTAAAATTGTAACCATTTACCTAAGTATTTAGACACAAGATGCAAGACAAAAAATTGTCTATCAGTATTTTATACTCAAAAATAAGTGGTTTTATACTTTTCTGTACGTTTCGGCTACGCTCAACGTACAGAAAAGCAAAACCAAATTATTTTGAGTATAATTGAAAATTAGCGAAGCCAGACCTACCCGAACGCAAAGCCCGAAACCGTTATGGGCTTACTCTTACTTTATTAGCTATTGCCTTTTTTATAGTCTGCTAAGAACTTTTCCAGACCAATATCTGTAAGGGGGTGCTTGAGCAAGCCTGTTATCACGTTGAGTGGGCAAGTTACTACATCAACTCCAATTTCAGCACATTGTACAAGGTGCATCACGTGGCGTATAGAAGCCGCCAAGATTTGCGTTTCAAAGTAGTAGTTCTGATAAATCTGTACTAATTGTTTTATCAGAGCCAAGCCGTCTGTGGAAACATCATCAAGTCTGCCGATAAAAGGCGAAACGTACGTTGCCCCCGCCTTGGCGGCTAAAATCGCCTGCCCTGCCGAGAAAACAAGCGTGCAGTTCGTTCTGATACCTTGTTCAGAAAAATATTTGATAGCTTTTACACCATCTTTAATCATAGGCACTTTTACGACAATATTTTCGTGTAATTCTGCCAGTTCCTCTCCTTCTTTCACAATTCCCTCAAAGTCAGTGGCAACTACTTCGGCACTTACATCACCTTCTACAATATCGCATATTTTTACGTAGTGGTCTAAGATATTTTTTTTGCCCGTGATGCCTTCTTTTGCCATTAGCGAGGGGTTGGTGGTTACGCCGTCTAATACGCCCAAGTCATTAGCTTCCTGAATTTCAGCAAGGTTAGCGGTATCGATAAAAAATTTCATAATAAAATGGGTTTTTATGATTTGTTAAGACTATTTTTTAAGTAATTTCACAAAATTAAACTGACACTTGTGTTTTTGTAAAAATCTGAAAAACAATATTTTATCTAAGTATACTCAAAAATAAGTGGTTTTACACTTTTCTGTACGTTGAGCGTAGCCGAAACGTACAGAAAAGCAAGTTTTCTCAAAACTTTTTACAAAAACCACTTTTGAATGAGTATACTAACATCTAAAACTAATGTCTAATTACTTAGTTAGCATATGTAAAACTTACATCACCAGCCTTAGGCGGTGTATCGTCTTGGGGGGCTTCTTTCAAAGCCCAAAAAGTTTCTGTGGGTGTTACGATACTATATTTGAAATCTTCTTTATCAATG